>WNGB01000118.1_pt1 | contig 127124 bp, 138 predicted proteins | sample 5400681 | NCBI WGS metagenome assembly WNGB01 (sample SAMN13153367, study PRJNA577476) | soil metagenome | isolation source: 115 cm soil or saprolite under grassland replicate 2 | place: USA:California | collected 2016-06-15
CGCGAAGCACCGGGTCGCGAGAGGTCGTGATCGTCACGACGATGTCCTGCTCCGCCGCCTCGCGGTTGCTCTCGGCAGGCTCCGCGCCGACGCGCTTGCAGAATGCGCGCAGGTTGCGCTCCGTGCGGCAATACGCAACCACACGCTCGACCGTCGGAACAGCTGCACGGATGCACGCGACCTGCGTCTCCGCCTGAGTGCCGCAGCCGATCAGGCCCAACGACGTTGCACCCTCGCGGGCGAGGTACTTGGCCGCTACAGCGCTCGCCGCTCCGGTTCGCAATCGGCCCAGGTGGTCTGCTTCGATCACCGCGACGAGCTCCGGCTGGTCGACCGCAAAGAGGGCGACCACAAACGCAGCTCCGTCGCCACTTGCCGCGTACGCCTTGACGCCCGCGTAGCCGAGCTCGAGGTCGGACGCAGCCATATCCGCCAGCCGACCCTCGCGCAATTCGAGCCGTCGCCGCGGCGCGAGCTCAACCACTCCGGCACCCATCCTTCGGAAGGACGCTTCGACAGCCTTCACGGCATCTGCCGGAGCAAGCACGTCCTGAACGTCGTCCTCCGACAGGAAGAGCGTCACACGAGCTCGGTGCCGTCTCGCACGACGATCCTGTCGCCCTCGATGCGGAGAACAGCTTCCCAAGGGACGGCGTTTGGACTGTGTGCCCGCGGGGTGCCGATCCCGAGGTGCTCGAGCCTGCCCCTCTGGCCGACTATGAGCTCGTCGACACGCGGGAGCCCCCGCCCAAGGACGGCGCGCATGTCATGACAGCGACCGAGCCGACGCCCCGACTCGGTCTCGACCACACGTCCGACCACGGACGAGAATGTCCTCAATGTTCGGATCCCGGAATCTTCTCGATGTACGTACGGAGGCGGTCGTCTCCGCGTCCGAGCCCGAGCTCCTCCGCACGCTTGCGGAGCTTCACATGCGACCCGATCTCGGCTACCTCGTCCCACGGGATGCGCACGCGTCCCCCGCCTCCCAGCCAGGCCGCGACCCGCCCGATCAACCCGGCCCGCCCACGCCAGACTCCGGGGCCGGAGAGGATCGCGACCACCTCGAGGTCCTCGCCGGGCGCACCCTCGAGCGCGATGTCATCGACCTTGCCGCAGCGCCGACCCTCGGCGTCGAGCAGCTGATGATCGAGCAGGTTGAGGCCAAGGTCGATCTTCTCGGTCAATTTTGGCCCACGTTCGTGAGGATCATGAGCGGAACGGCGCTCAGGGCAATCACCGTGATCACGACGAGATACACGATTCCGAGTGCATTGGCAATCGGGCCGTTCACGTATTCGCGCATGTAGGTCCTGTCGTTGGCGACGAGGAAGATCGGGATATACGTGAGAGGTAGCGCGACCGCAGAGAAGATGACCGCGTACTCCGTCAGACGCACCGGATCGACGCCACTCATGACGACGCCCAATGCCAGGACGAGGAGCACGAGCCAGGTGACGGTGAATCTCGGCGCGCCACGTGGATGACGGTAGCGGCCCCACTCCCAGCCGAGGAACTGCGCGAGGTTGTACGCGCCTGAGAACAGCGTGTCGATTGCAGCGCCGCTGACGGCGAACAGGATGCCGACGAGGCCGAGCAGCAGCCCGATCTGGCCGAGCGGCACCTCGGCGCCGAGCGCGATCGTCCCGAGGAACTCGGGCTCGATCCCCTCCCCGAGGAAGAGCGCGCCGCCGACGATCATCAGCGCGAACGACAGGAACCCGCCCAGCCCGTAGCCGATCATCGAGTTGAGCTTGTTCAAGCCGAGGTCCTTCGGGCCCCAGCGTTCCTCCACCCCGCCGGACGAATAGAAGTACACCTCGTAGGGCGTCATCGCGGCGCCCAAGAGACCGACGGCGAAGTACGCGTAGAGCACCGGGCTCTCGGTCTCCACGTGCGGCACGAAGCCGTGTCCGACGGCACCCCACGGGGGATGCAGCTTCACGGCCGCAACCGCGAAGACGAGGAGGCAGAGGCCGCCGTAGCCGAAGATCCGTTCGATCCACTCGAAGGCAACGACCCAGACCACGATCATGAGAGCCACGCCGGCAATGACGATCAGCCACCGGTAGGGCAGACCCGAGAGGAGTTGCAGGCAGATCGCGACGCCGCCGATCTCCGCGGTCAGCGTCAACAGGTTGACCAACTGCGCAGAAATGAGAGCGGCAAGCCCGGCCTTGAACCCCACACGCTCCCGCACCGCATCGAAGACCGCCTTGCCGGAGACAGCGGCGACTCGGCCGCACATCTCCGAGTAGACGATGATGCCGATCACTCCGACGACGACGACCCAGAGCAGCTGGTAGCCGAAGGTCGCGCCCGCGGCGACGTTGAACACCAGATCGCCGATGTCGACGAAGCCACCGATCGCAGCGAGGATTCCGAGCGCGACCTTGAAGATCTTCATTTCGCGAGCTTGTCGGCCGCATCCGCGTCGTCACTCAACGGTTGCTTCAGCGACGCCGCGACGCTGCGATCGGTCGGATGAAGATGCAGTTGCTCGAGCTCGCCCGAAACTTTTCCTGCGAGCTTCGACAGCTTGCGGACGTCGGACGTGATTCCGGGCGAGGTCGGGCGTTCGCCGAGTGCATCCTCGAGATTCGAAGCCGCGCGCGACAGTTCCTTCGCGTGGACGCGCGCAAAGTACTTCGTCGACCTGCCCTTCGACACGTCATTGGCCAAGAGCTCGCCCTCGGTTGCAAGCGAGGCCACCGTCTCGGCGTCGCGCTTCAGCGCGTGCCGGTCAACAGTCCCCCCGTTGCAGCCCGCCAGAGAGAGCAACAGCAGGGCCAGAGCGACCCTCGCGATTGGCTTCATCGAAAAGACGTGAGTCGACTCTCCGCCCCGCACGAGGATCAGAGGTTTCCCCCTCGATGAATTATGAATCCGCCCCGGTCGTTTAAGAAGAGCGGCATCCGATCACGTTGTTCGTCATGCGGACGATGTTCATCGCGTATTGGATCTTCATCCTGGCCGGCTTCGCGTTCTCCCTCTACATCGGCATCACAAGCCGCTGACCGTGCGGTTTCTCCGCGAGAACAGCCTCTCCCTCTTCTTCGGCCTTCTGTTGATCGGCTCGCTGCTCGGCCAGTCCTTCGCGGGGTTGCATCAATTCAACGCTGACGCGGTCACCCACGATGAGTCGACGTACACGTGGTTTCGATACGTCACCTCGTCCGAGTTCGGCGGAGACGTGATGGAGAACTGGCAGTCGGAGTTCCTGCAGTTCTCCCTCTACATCCTGAGCACGGTCTGGCTCTTGCAGCGCGGATCGAGCGAGTCGAAGAGCCTAGATGACGCAGGGATGATGAGCGATCAAAGCCAGTTCGTCGGTGGCTACGCGAAGCCGAGCTCGCCCGCCTGGGCGAAGGCCGCCGGGCTACCCCGCTTCCTCTACGGGAACTCGCTCTTTCTTGCGATGACGTTTTGCTTCGTCGGTAGCTGGCTCTGCCAGTCGGTCAACGGCTGGCGTGCGTTCAACCACCAGCTGCTCGAGCACAACGAACCAACGATCACGTGGGGTGAGTACTGGGCTAACGCCGACTTCTGGGACCGCAGCCTCCAGAACTGGCAATCCGAGTTCCTCGCCATCGGCACGATGGCTGTCTTCACGATCTACCTCCGCCAGCGCGGCTCGTCGGAGTCGAAGCCCGTAGGCGCGCCGCACGACGCGACCGGCATTTCGTCCTAAAGACCGTCGTTACCCCGCTACACTGAGCCGTCGTCAGAGCGCCCGTAGCTCAGGGGATAGAGCGCTGCCCTGCGGAGGCAGAGGTCGCAAGTTCGAATCTTGCCGGGCGCACTCCGCCGGAAAATCCGCCGCGCTTCGCGCGGCATGATGATTTTCCGGCGTTCGCTTCTTCGAATGCGAAACGTTGATCAGCGAAGCCGGGCAAAGCCCGGCTTCGCGCCGAGTTCTAGTTGCGCGTCGTTCGGGACTTCTACGCGCACATAGCCGAGCGCTACGCCTTTCACCGCGCTTGTGATGCGGCCGACTTTCTTTCCGTCCAGCAGGAGCTCATCTCCCGGCGTTGCTTCGCCGTCGATCTCCAGCACTCGTAGCTTTCGGTTCACTTTGCCTCGGTAGCGCTGGCGGGCGATTGGTTCCTGGCCTGGATAGCAGCCTTTGCTGAAGCTGATGTGCGTTTCGTCGAGACCGGCTTCCGCGGGCAGGATGCGATCGTCGATCTCTCGGCCCCAGCGTGGGATGCCCGACTCGATCCGCCAGCGCTCGAGTTCCTCCTCACCCACCTCTTCGCCCGCCGGCCGCTCGTCGAGCACTTCCTCGCCGCCGAGGACGAGCCACGACTCGTGCTTCTCGGGTTCGATCTCCGCCTTCGCGGCGAAGCGCATCCGGACGAGCTCGGTGCGCACGGTCTCTCCGAGCTCCGGCTCCGTCAGGAGCAGAAAGTCGTCGGCGGCGCGTCGAATGATCCGCAGCGGCGCGATCACCCTGGCCTTCGCGGTGAGCAACAGCGCAGCGCAGGTGTCGCCGACGGCGAGGGCCTCCACGTCGTTCGAGACCATGCGTTGGAGATAGTCCGCGGCGTCGGGCCCCGCAACGCGCAGGAACGCGCGGGGAAGGCGCGCAACGGCCGGTGACGTGACGCTCTGCACGATAACTAGTCTAGGTTCAGATGCCCCGCCCACCGATCCTTGCGGCTGCCGCGGACCGTGTAGTTCGCATGCGCAGCTCGACTCTTCGGCGTAACTCGGAGCCGTAGGCTTGACCCTCTTCCGGTCCAAGGCGGAGCAGAAGCTGGTCGACAAAGGGCTCGACCCCGCTCGGCTGCCGCCGGGCCAGTACCTCACTGAGAAGTGGCCCGTCCTGCACGCCGGCACCGTCCCGCAGACCGATCTCGCGACCTGGGACTTCAAGGTCTTCGGCGAGGTCGAAGAACCCGTCACGCTCGGCTATGACGAGCTGCAGGCGCTGCCGCGGACGGAGATCACAACCGACATCCATTGCGTCACCCGCTGGAGCCGGTTCGACACGTCGTTCAAGGGTGTGCACTGGCGCGAGCTCGCAAAGCTCGTACGGCCCAAGCCGAGCGCGCGCTTCGTCCTCGCGCACGCCGAGCACGGCTTCACGGCCAACGTGCCACTCGAGGCGCTCGAGGACGACAATGCCCTCGTCGCGTGGGAGGCCGACGGCGAGCCGCTCGAGGCCGAGCACGGGTGGCCGCTCCGCCTCGTCGTCCCCTCGCGCTACTTCTGGAAGAGCGCCAAGTGGCTCAGGGGCATCGAGCTTCTCTCTGCGGACCAGCCTGGCTTCTGGGAGCGCTACGGCTACCACAACGACGCCGATTACTGGAAAGAACAGCGGTACGGGTTCTGAGTTAAGGTCCCGCCCCTTCGCATTCCCCCATTTGAGGGAGAGGCCCGGGCCGCAAGTAACCGATATCTCTTGCGAACCACCTCCCCCTAATCCCCCTCGCAAAGCGGCCCTCCCCGGGCCGTTTTGCTGGTCCGGGTCGGGATTCAGAACGACGAAGGCCGGCTTGCGCCGGCCTTCGAAGTCAAGCGAGCGCAAGGCTCGCTTACATCATGTCCATGCCACCCATGCCGCCGGGCATGCCGGCACCGGCACCCTGCTTCTCGGGTGCCTCAGCAACGATCGCCTCGGTGGTGAGGATGTTCTTGGCGATCGAAGCGGCGTTCTGGAGCGCCGAGCGGACGACCATCGTCGGGTCGGTGATCCCGGCCTTGACGAGATCCTCGTACTCGTTCGTCTCGACGTTGAGCCCGAACCCCTTCGGGGAGTTCCGGATCTTGTCGACGACGATCGAGCCTTCGAGGCCCGCGTTGTTCGCCAGCTGGCGGACGGGCTCCTCGAGCGAGCGGACGACGATCGTTGCGCCTGTGCGCTCGTCCCCTTCGTACTCATCGAGCTTGATCGCGTCGATGGTGTTCACCAGCGCGACTCCGCCGCCGGGGACGACGCCCTCTTCCAGTGCGGCGCGTGCCGCCTGGAGAGCGTCCTCAACGCGGTGCTTCTTCTCCTTCATCTCGGTCTCGGTCGCGGCGCCGACCTTGACGACTGCAACGCCGCCGGCGAGCTTCGCGAGCCGCTCCTGGAGCTTCTCACGGTCGAAGTCCGAGTCGGTGTTCTCGATCTCGGCCTTCAGCTGCTTGATTCGAGCCTTGATCCCGTCGGGATCGCCGGCACCGTCGATGATCGTCGTCGTGTCCTTGTCGACGACGACGCGACGTGCGTGGCCGAGCTGCGAGATCTTCGTGTTCTCGAGCTTGAGGCCCATCTCCTCGGTGATCACCTCGGCGCCCGTGAGAATCGCAATGTCCTCGAGCATGCGCTTGCGGCGGTCGCCGAAGCCGGGGGCCTTGACCGCGACGGCCGTGAACGTGCCGCGCAGCTTGTTGACGACGATCGTCGCGAGCGACTCGCCCTCGACGTCCTCCGCCACGATCAGCAGCGGCTTGCCGGCCTGGATGACCTGCTCGAGCACCGGCAGGAGGTCCTTGACGGCACCGATCTTCTGGTTGGCGACGAGGATGTACGGATCCTCCAGCACCGCCTCCATGCGCTCGGGGTCGGTCACCATGTACGGCGACAGATAGCCCTTGTCGAACTGCATGCCCTCAGTGAACTCGAGCTCGAGGCCGAACGTCTGGCCCTCCTCGACGTTCACGACGCCGTCCTTGCCGACCTTCTCGATTGCATCGGAGAGGACCTCGCCAATCTCACGGTCGCGAGAGGAAACGGTCGCCACGCGGGCGATGTCCTCCTTGCCGGAGATCTCCTTGGACTGCGACTTCAGGTTCTCGACGACCTCCTCGACCGCCCGCTCGATCCCACGCTTGATCGCCATCGGGTTGGCCCCGGCGGCGACGTTGCGGAGACCGTCCTTGACGATCGCCTGGGCGAGGACCGTTGCCGTCGTCGTGCCGTCGCCGGCGACGTCGTTCGTCGACGTGGCGACTTCACGGACGAGCTGCGCGCCCTGGTTCTCGAAGACGTCCTCGACCTCGATCTCGCGTGCGATCGTGACACCGTCGTTCGTAATCGTTGGCGCGCCGAACTTCTTGTCGAGCACGACGTAGCGCCCCTTCGGGCCAAGGGTGACCTTGACCGCGTCGGCGAGGATGTTCACGCCGCGCTCGAGAGCGCGCCGGGCATCTTCGTTGAACTTCAGCTCTTTGTGAGCCATGTGTTTTCTCTACCTCCGTTTGAATTGCACGCCCAAGCCAGGCTGAAACCAGGCACGGGACTTATTTATGACTTGGCGCCCGCGAGCTCGCGGTCGCCGATGACCTTCGCTAGAACGTCCGACTCGCGGAGGATCAGCACCTCGTCGGTACCGACCTTGATCTCCGTTCCGCCGTACTTGCTGAAGATGATCTCGTCATCCTCGGCGACGTCCATGGGAATGTGCTTCCCGTCTTCGTCCCGGGCACCGGGACCTACGGCGAGGACTCGGCCGCGCTGCGGCTTCTCCTTCGCCGTGTCGGGCAGCACGATGCCGCTGATAGTCTGCTCCTCTTCGTCGAGGACTTCGACGATCAGGCGGTCGCCAAGCGGCTGCAGGTTCATCCACATTCCTCCTGTCAAGACGACTTTGTGACATTCACTGGCACTCTCAGGGTGGGAGTGCCAGAGCATCCTAGCGTGCCTTGCCCTGCACCCGCAAGGCAGCAGTGTCGCTGTGTTACAAAGTCTGCATGCGCCGCGAGTTCTCCGCAGGAGGCGTGGTCGTTCGGAACCTGCGCGGGCGCCCCGTGCTGGCGGCGATACGGCCGGCAGGCAAGCCGGAAGGCACGTGGGCCCTGCCAAAGGGCCTGATCGGGCCCGGTGAGCGGGCCGAGGTAACCGCTCTGCGCGAGGTGCGCGAGGAAACCGGGGTGGAGGCGACACCCGTCGAAAAGCTCGGGGACGTCCGCTACGTCTACACCTGGGCCGGCGAGCGGATCTTCAAGGTGGTCAGCTTCTTCCTCTTCCGCTACCGCGCCGGGCGCCTCGGCGACATTCCGCCGGAGCATGTCCACGAGGTCGCGGAGACCCGCTGGCTCCCACTCGAAGAGGCGCCCGCGCTCCTCGCGTACAAGGGCGAGCGGGAGATGGCGGCAAAGGCGCTGGAGCGCCTCTCGCGTTAGGCTCCGCGCGTGAGCGAGCCGGAGCAGGAGGCGCCGACCACCGAGGCGCCGACCCCCGAGGCACCAACCCTAGAGGCCGAGACCCGCTTTCGGCGCGGGCTGCGCTACTCGCACCGGACCGGGCTCTACGCCTCCCTCGTAGTCGCGATCGCGACCATCGTCTTCCTGATCCTGCTGATCGCCCAAAACACGAGGCGCGTGAAGGTCGACTACGTCTTCGGCAGCACTCAGGCGCGCCTGGTCTGGCTCGTCATCATCAGTGCGATCACCGGCTGGGTGCTCGGAATCGTGACCGCGTTCCTCATCCGCCGTCGTACACGCTGGCGCGGGACCACGTGAGCGAGGCCATGTACGCGCTCAACTTCTACTCCCCGATCGTCGTGGAACAGCTCCGCAGCGGACGGAAGACGGCGACGATCCGGCTCGGGGACAAATCCGCGAAGTACCGCAAGGGAATGATCGTCCAGGTGCTCGCGGGCATGCGCTTCAGTCCGCGCGAGCGGGTGTTCGCGGCGGTGATCGACAAGGTGGAGGTGAAGATGCTGTCGGAGCTGTCGCCCCGGGAGATCGAGCACGACAATCCCGAGATCCGCCGCACGGAGGACATGGCGTTGTTCCTCAGCCAGCTCTACAACCGCGAAGTCACTCCGGACGACATAGTGACCGTGATCCGCTTCTCGCAGATCAAAGACTGACCCACCCGCGTCACAGTTTCGTACCCGTGCCTGGCACCGGTACGCACCGAAAAGCGTTCCGCACCTGCGGCCTCGTTGCAAGAACCGTGGCGATCTCGTTCCAGTTTCGTACCCGTGCCTGGCACCGGTACGTTCCGAAGGAGCTAGCCCCTTCGGATCTTCGTCCCGAAAAGCTCCGGCTCCCGGAGCTGGGCGCCGCACGACTCGCAGTCGACGGTGAACGTCGAGCTGAACGGGGCCGAACAGGACGGGCAGCGACGGAGCATCTTGCCGCCACACTGCGGGCACTCCTCGGGCACCTCCGCTTCGAAGTCGTCGAACCACCGCCGCGCGGCGCCGCAGCCCAGGCAGAACGCGACCCAGTCGCCGAGCACCTTGCGGCGCTCCTCGCGGAGCCAGTCCGAGGCCTTGCCCATCAGCGATTCTGGAGCGTGTCCAGGCCGATCGCCAACGCGATCCCGAGGCGACGATCGAGCTTGCGCTCGTGATCGTCGGACAGATCCAACACGTACCGGTCGCGCAGCTGGAACTTCCTGTTCATGTGACCGATCACCCGGTCGCCCATCATCAGGTCGAAGTTGTACGGAATCGGAAGCCACTCGCCGTACGGGACGAAGTCCACCACGCGGCGCGCGATCGCCATCGGAAGACTCCGTTCCTGCGCCGTCACGACCTCACCGCCGTCGGCATCGGTCACCTTCCAGGTGGAGCGGAACAACGACTTCCGGAACTGATGCTCGAGCACGCCGATCGGCGAGCCGTCCGGCTCGGTCACGTCATAGCGCGCACCGCCGATGTCGAACATCGAGCGCGCCTTGATCCGAAAGAGCTCCTCTGTCTCCTGCTCGTCCGCGAAGAAGCGAATGTCCTCCTTGATCGCCATTCGCTTCTGCCGCACGAAAGCGATCGGCCCACCCGCCGGAGTCTCGCCGGCAGCGAGCGGCGTCACCCGGTAGAGATTGATCATCGGCCGCACCAACTGGTCGATGAGGAAGCGGTCCTGGGCGAAGCGCTCGTCCTGCACGGGAGCGATGGTAACCCCAGTCGTTAGAGTGCGACGGCCATGGCGATCGCCCGGGAAGCCGAGCCGGTTGGCTCTCTAAAGGAGGTCCGTGAGGCGGGCCTCCTCCGCGAGGATCTCCTCGGCATCTACAGAAACATGGTCATGAGCCGTGGGATCGAGGAGCGCGGCCACATCCTCTACCGCCAGGGCAAGATCCCCGGCTCGTTCTACACCGGCCGCGGGAACGAAGGGGCGGCCGTGGGGGTTGCCACCGCAATGGGCCCCGACGACGTCGGCACGCCGCTGCACCGCGACATGGGCGTCCACGTCGTGCGCGGCGTCGAGCCGTGGCGGATCTTCGCGCAGTTCATGGGCCGCGCGGATGGCCCGACGAAGGGCAGGGACGGCAATGTCCACATGGCGGATTCCAAGCTCGGGCTGATCGCGATGGTCAGCCACCTGCCCGCGATGCTCCCGGTTGCGGTCGGCTGCGCGCTTGCCTTCCGTATTCGCGAGGAGAAGCGCGTGGCGGTGGGCTGGTTCGGCGAAGGCGCTTCGGCTCGCGGGGACACCCACGAGTCGATGACCCTGGCCGGCGTGCGCAAGCTCCCGATGGTCTTCATCTGCGATAACAACCAATGGGCATATTCGACGCCCACGCACCTCGAGTTCGCAACGCAGCACGTCGCCGACCGCGCAGACGCGTACGGCTTCGAGGGAATCGTCGTCGACGGCACCGACGTGCTCGCGGTCTACCGCGAAGCGAAGCGCGCGATCGAGAAGGCGCGCGAGGGCGGCGGGCCCACTCTGATCGAGTGCGTCACGCTCCGGATGGAAGGCCACGCCGTGCACGACGACGCCTTCTACGTCCCGAAGGAGCTGTTCGAGAAGTGGGCGGAAAACGACCCGATCGAGCGCTTCCGGACGTGGCTGCGGACGAACGCGGACATGTCCGATGAGGAGGAGGACGAAATAACCGGGGAGGTCAAGAAGACCTTGAACGACGCCCTCAAGCGGGCTGAGGAATCGCCGCTGCCGGATACGGCGACGCTGCTGGAAGGCGTCTATGCGACGCCGGAGGATCTCGACACGCCCCACCATAAGTAATGGCCGAGCTCACGTACCTCCAAGCGATCTCAGACGGGCTACGCACCGAGATGCGGCGCGACAAGCGCGTCTTCGTGATCGGCGAAGACGTCGGCGTCTACGGTGGCGCCTTCAAGGTCACGCTCGGCTTCCAGGAGGAGTTCGGGCACTGGCGCGTCCTGGACGCGCCGCTGGCCGAGACGGCAATCGTCGGCGCCTGCACGGGCGCGGCGATCATGGGCATGCGCCCGGTCGCGGAGATGCAGTTCGCGGACTTCATCTCGTGCGCCTGGGACCATCTCGTCACCGTTGCAGCGAAGCAGCGCTACCGCGCCGGGACGCCCGTGCCGATCACGGTGCGGTTGCCCTCCGGCGGGGGCTTCTCCGGAGGGCCGTTCCATTCGCAGAACCCCGAGTCGTCGTTCGCCCACATCCCCGGGCTCAAGTGCGTCTGCCCCGCAACCCCCGAGGATGCGAAGGGACTGCTGATCAGCGCGATCCAGGATCCGAACCCTGTCCTCTACTTCGAGCACAAGCACCTCTACCGCCGTATCAAGGGCGAGGTGCCCGAAGAGCGTTACACGGTGCCGATCGGCAAGGCGCGCACGCACCGCGAAGGCGACGACATCTCGGTGATCACCTGGGGCGCAATGGTGCACACAGCCGAGGAGGCAGCAGAGCAGCTCGAATCGGACGGGGTGTCCGTCGAGATCATCGATCTGCGCACCGTGATGCCCTGGGACAAGGCTGCCGTGCTCGAGTCTGTGCGCAAGACGTCCAAGGTGCTCGTTCTGCATGAGGACACGCGCACGGGCGGCTTCGGCGCGGAGATCGCGGCCACGGTGGCGGAGGAGGCGTTCGAGGATCTTGACGCGCCCGTCAAGCGCATCGCTGCTCCCGACACCCCCGTCCCGTTCTCGCCCCCGCTCGAGAAGGCGTTCATTCCACAAGTGGACGACGTCACCGCGGGCCTGCGCGAGTTGGCGGAGTACTAGGAGAGCCCGATGGCGACCACGGAGGCAATCGACGTCGTCATGCCGCAGATGGGCGTGTCCGTCTCCGAGGGCACGGTCACCAAGTGGCTGAAACAGGAGGGTGAGCAGGTCGAGGCAGACGAGTCCCTGCTCGAGATCTCGACCGACAAGGTCGACACCGAGGTGCCGAGCCCCGCTTCAGGGACGCTGACACAGATCATCGTCCAAGAAGGCGAGACGGTCGAGGTCGGCACGAAGCTCGCCGTCATCGGCGGCGACGGGGCCGCTGCTGCGCCGAAGGAGGACGTGCCCGAGCCCGCGACGGCTCAGGCCGCAGCCGAACCGGCCGCCGTCTCCGATGCAGCCGCAACACCGCCCACAGCCGACACGGTGGACGAGGCCCGGCCCGCACCCGCCCCCGCGCACGAAACGACGGAGCAGGCGGCGCCGTCCACGAACGGCAGGACGTTCGTCTCGCCCGTCGTCGCCAAGATCGCTTCCGAGCACGGAGTCGATCCGAGCGACGTGCCGGGAACCGGCCGCGGCGGCCGCGTGACGAAGAAGGACATCCTCAACTTCATCGAGTCGGGCGGACCGGCTGCACAGCCTGCCGCGCCGGCGCAGCCAGAGGTTCCGAAGGCGCCTGCCGCCCCGCCACAGGTGGCGGCTCCTGCCCCGGTTGCCGCTGCTCCCGCACCGGCGCAGGTCGGCGAAAGCTTCGAGCCGATGACCGCCATGCGCAGAGGCATCGCCGAGCACATGCGCCGCTCGCTCGACACGTCGGCGCACGTCACCAGCTCGATCGAAGTCGACATGTCAAAGGTGTCCGCGATCCGGTCGAAGCTGAAGAAGGAGTACCAGCAGAGCTACGGCGTCAACCCGACGTACCTCATTTTCGTCGCGCGCGCCGCGACCGAGACGCTGCGCGAGTATCCCTGGATCAACGGCGAGATCCGCGGCGACCAGATCGTGACGCGCAGCTACGTCAACCTCGGCTTCGCCGTCGAACTGCAGGACGGCAAGGGCCTGATCGTCCCGGTCGTGAAGAACGCCGAGACGCTCAACCTGCTGGGGATGGCGAAGGCCGTCACCGACATCGCGCAGCGCGCCCGTGACAAGAAACTCCTGCCCGACGAGGTTCAGGGAGGAACGTTCACGGTCACCAACCCCGGCGGCTTCGGCACCTTCCACGGCACGCCGGTGATCAGCCAGCCGCAAGCCGCGATCCTCGGTACCTACGCCGTCGTGAAGCGCGCCTGGGTCATCCAGGACGACATGGGCGAGGACGTGATCGCGATCCGCCCGATCATGAACCTGACCCTGACGTACGATCATCGCCTCGTCGACGGCGCGCTCGCCGGACGCTTCCTGCGCGACCTGCGCGAGAAGCTCGAGACCTGGGACGAGTCGACGTACTAATCAGCTGGTGTGGCAGCGTGCCGCATAGTGAACGCCAGGAACCAGTCCTCTTTCGTCTCGTCGTCGATCGTCAGCCTTAGCTCGTAACGACCGTCTTCGAGCGTGAGCGGGCCGAACGGGACGACCAGCGGCGCGTCGACCGGCGTTCCCGGCCGCAACCCGACTGGGCGGCCAACCTCGAACTCGCCCTCGGCACGGACGGTCTCGCCGCCGCTGGGAATCGGAACGCCCCGTCCGTCGGCGTCGAGCAGCTCGAGCCGGAACCTGTGCCGCGCGTTCGTCTGGTCCCACGGAATCTGGAACAGCGCGGCGACGAAGAAACCGAACGGTCCCTGGGCGTTCATCATCGACCAGCCGCCGCCGATCACGTCCAGCTTTCCGTTTGCAACGCGCGCAAAGTCCGCGATCATCAGCGTGACCTTCATCGAATGGAGCTTTGCAGTTCAGCGAATCCCGGTGTCGATCGAGAAGTCGACACGCGAGTAGCGACCGCGCAGGACCCGGACGGTCTGCGGCTTCACGATCCGGCCCATTGCAGGCTTCCCCGGCAGCCGCACGGCGTACCGTCCAGGCGCCAGAGCGACCCGGTACCAGCCGGTCGCGCTTGTCCGGGCCCTCGACACCACCACGCCGTTCCGGAGGAAAACCAGCCGCACGTTCGCTGCGGGCTCGTCACACGGCTGGTCGACCATGCACACGGGCATGATCGGGCCGCGGGTGACCAGGCCGCGGAGCCCGCTGCCCGTTGCTCCCGAAGCCGCGCCGGCGGAGATGGTCACGGCCGCGATCAGCGGCAAGAGGAAGTGCCTCATGACCGGATAGTAGGCGTCGCTAGGCTGCAGGGATGCCGCACGGCGCCTACGTCCTCGACCTGGATCTAGTGCCATACGAGGAGGCCTGGGACCTGCAACGCTCCCTCGCAGGGGCCGTGTCGCAAGGCGCGATCCCGGACACCGTCGTCTTCCTCGAGCATCCGCCGGTCGTCACCCTCGGCCGCCGCGCCGACGCCGGCGAACTGCACGTGCCGGAAGGGACGGAGGTCGATGTGGTCGAGACGGACCGCGGCGGCAAGTCGACCTTCCACGGCCCGGGCCAGCTTGTCTGCTACCCGATTCTCGACCTGAAGCGCCACGGGAAAGACGTCAAGAAGTACGTCCGCGATCTCGAAGAGGCGCTGATCCGGACGCTCGAATCGCTCGGTCTCGAGGCGACACGGATCGAGGGCCTGACCGGCGTCTGGCTGCACCGCCCCCCGCGCAAGATCGCCTCGATCGGCGTGCACATCTCGCGCTGGGTGACGACGCACGGGTATGCCCTGAACGTCGATCTCGATCCCGCGCCCTTCACGGAGTGGATCACCGCCTGCGGCCTCGAGGATGCGGCTTTCACGACGATCGCCCGCGAGCTCGGGCGGCCCGTGACGGTTGACGAGGTCAGGCCACTAGCGCGCCAGGCGTTGGGAGAGGTGTTCGGCCTATCCTTCGAGGAACTGCCGGCCGAAGACGGACACGGCCTCTGGAACCAGACCATCCATGGAAACCTCGCTGCCCGTAGCTGAGAGACCTCGCCGGCCGGACTGGATGAAGGTCCGCGCGCCGAGCCAGGACTCGCGCTACTTCGACGTCAAGAAGCTCATCCACGGAGCGAGCCTCCACACGATCTGCGAAGAAGCACGCTGCCCGAACATCGGCGAGTGCTGGGGGCGTGGTACGGCGACCTTCCAGATCCTCGGCGACACGTGCACGCGCGCCTGTCGCTACTGCTACGTGCACAGCGGCAAGCCCGAGGGCCCGCCCGACCCGCTCGAGCCATTGCGCCTCGCGCACGTCGCGGCGCAAATGGAGCTGAAGCACGTGGTCGTGACATCGGTCGATCGCGACGACGTCCCAGACCGCGGCGCCGGCCACTATGCAGCGACGATCCGCGCGCTCAAGAAGAAGCTCCCGGACGCCTCCGTCGAGGTGCTGACGCCGGACTTCCTCGACGTCGAGGAAAAGGCGCTCCAAACGGTCGTCGGCGCGCGCCCGGATGTGTTCAACCACAACATCGAAACGGTCCGCCGCCTGCACGCGCGCATGCGGGGCGCTAAGGCGAGCTACGACAAGGCGCTCTGGCTTCTACGGCGTGCGAAGGAGATCGCCGACTATCCGGTGCTGACGAAATCCGGAATCATCGTCGGGCTCGGCGAGACGAACGACGAGGTCGTTGAGACGATGCGTGACCTCCGGGCGCACGACGTGGACGTCGTCACGATCGGCCAGTACCTCCAGCCGAGCTCGAAGCACGCGCAGATCGACCGCTGGGTGCACCCGGACGAGTTCCGCTGGTTCCGCGAGCAGGGCGAGGCACTCGGCTTCGGCTCCGTTTTCTCCGGGCCGCTCGTGCGCTCGTCGTACCGCGCAGACGAGCAGCGCCACGCCGCGGCGACCGGCCGCGGCGCCGTCGCCTACTAAGCCAGGCAGCAACCAAGGACCAGACGAAGGGCCGCCCGGAGGCGGCCCTTCGTCGTTCCTCAAGTTGGATCGACTACTTGATGAAGGTGTAGATGATCGCGTGCGAGGATCCGACTTGCAACGTTGCATAGTGGTCGCCCGGTCCCGCACCCTTTGCAGCGGCCATCTTGATCGCCACGGTCGCCGAAGCGCCCGCGCTAATGGTGACCGACGACGCACTCGACGAGTACGACACTCCGCTGCCGGAGACCGACCCTATCGAGAGTGCATACGTATGGGACCCACCCGTCAGGTTGGTCAACGTGACGTTCACCGACTTGGAGATGCCCGAGCCCCTCGGCACCGCGCCGAAGCTGACGCTGACCGGATCGATTCCGACCGAAGCGCCGACCGCCGCGAAGAGGTTCTCGAGACCCGCACCCACGATGTTCGGATCGGCCACGAAGCTCAGACCCGTCTGGAAGTCCTTCAACACACCCTGCGTCGCGGTGTTGACGATGGCGGAACGAACGTCCGCCGCTGACCAGTCGGGATGCTGACCACGAACGACGGCGGCCGAGCCGGCGAGATGAGGCGTCGCCATCGACGTGCCCTGGAAGAACGCGAAGCAGGGCGGCGCCGCACAGAACTGATGCGGAATCGAACTGACCACGTTCACGCCCGGAGCGACGACATCCGGCTTGACGCGGAAGTCGACGTCGGTCGGGCCCTGACTCGAGAACCCGGCCATGATGTTCGCGTTCGAGGTCAGGAAGTACTGCTTGGCCGCACCGATCGTCGCGGTCTGTCCCGCCGCGGCGATCAGCGTGGAACGGTCGGCCAGGCTGAGCATGTAAGCCGGAACGGTCGGCTGGCTCGCCGTGCCGTCCTGTGCCATCGCAGTCGGATCGCCGGCGACGTTGTTTACGACTAGGACGGCCACAGCCCCGGCGTTCTGGGCATTGCGGATCTTCGTCGAGAACGTGCACGTGCCGCGCGAGATGAGCGCGATCTTCCCGGTGAGGCTGCCTGCGGCAAGCGCCGAACAGGCGGTGTTGAGCGTGCCCGTCGCCGAGGTGCCACCTAGGACGACGCCCAACGGCGCCGTCAGATCGGCAGACACCGTCGCGAAGTCACCCGCAGCCGCGCCGTAGGTCGAGGCTCCGACAGTCACCGGCGCGCCGACGAAGTGCGGCACCGTGCTTGCGCCCGCGGTGAGCGCACGCGCGGCCGCCCCCGGAGACTCGACGGTGAAGTGCCCCGGACCGCTGTTGCCCGCGGCGACAGCGACGACCATGTTCGCCTCGTCGAGATCGTTGACCGCGTCCATCAGCAGGTCCTGGACGCCGTGCGAGCTCCCGCCGAGGCTCATGTTGGCGACGTCGAAGCCGTCGGCATACGCAGCCTCGAGCGCGTTGAGAATGTCCTCCGAGCGCGCGTTCGTCACGTCACCGGGGAACACGTTGTAGTTCCCGAGCAGCGCTCTGGGCGCGACACCCGACATCGCATAAGGAAGCGTCACACCGGCAACAGTCACAGGCGTGTCGGCGTTACATGCGGCCGTCCCGGAGACATGCGTCCCGTGCTCCTGGACCGCCGCTGCCGTGTAGCCCCTGTTTCCGGCCTTGTTGTTGAAGACCTTCGCCACGATGACCTTGTTGTTGGTCAGGCTCGGGTCACCCTGCTTCGACTGCGACGCATAGCCCGCATCCGAGAAACAGGGATGAGTCACATCGATGCCGGTGTCGACGATCGCGACCTTGACGCCGGCGCCCGCGCTGCCCGCACCCCCGCCCTGGGCCCATGCCTGAACCGCGTTGATCAGCGCGAGATCGGGATCAGCGATGGCCGGCCTGTAGAGGCCCTCGTACTGAGCCGACTTCACACCCGGAGCCGAGGCGACCGTGCCCAGCGGAGTGCCGTTCAATTGAACCGCAACGGCGTTCAACGAGATGTCGTACTCGCCGACGACCTTCGCGGACGGCGCATTGGCCCTCAGCCACTGCTTGAAGTCATTGCGAAGGCTCGCGAGCTGCGCGCGGTAGTTCTTCACCGTCGAGCTCGAGAAATCGATCTTCTTCCCGCGGGACGGCTTCGTCTTGACGTACGTCGAGAGCGGATCGCCGTTGAGCTGCACGATCGCGCTGCCCGTGTCGCTGGCTGGTGCGGCCGATCCGCCATCCGTAGCGGGCCCTCCGGCCGTTGCCCCAGCGACGGCGACCGTCAGCACCAACACGGCGAGCGCCACTAGGGCCCCTGAGAGTCTGTTCATGTTCCCCCCCAAAATTGATTTGACCACCGGCGCCCCTCAGCGGCGCCCCCAATCCCTCTGCCCTTTTCGGGCGGGCCGGACAGTATCACGGTTCCTCGATAGACGAACCTCCGCCGACCGCGATGCAAACGTCAATGAGAAAGAGACGAGGCCCCCGGTTACACCGAGGGCCTCGTGGTACTGCGTTGTCGCCGACCGCTAGGGCAGCGGCAGGGCCGAGATCTCCTCGGCCTGGGCGGCGCCGTTGGCGTCGTCCAGCGTGACGGCGAGCCAGCCGAGCACCGAGGTGCCGGCGAACTTGCCTCTGTCGAGCTGCAGGTTCAACGTCCGCGACGCGCCCGGAGCGAGCGTGAAGAAGTCACCGGTTGAGACCGGCGGCTGACCCACGCGATACGAGCCCACCGAGGTGACGTCTCCCACCTGGCCTTCCGGCACGATCGGGAACGTTGCGACCTGGTAGTTCAGCTTGTTCGAACCGGTCGTCAGGCCGAGCTGACTGGCAAGAGCCGGCAGCTCGATCGTCGAACCGTTCATCGGCGCGTCCGGCACCCAGACGTCGACGAGGTTACCCGCCGCGTCGATGATGAAGGACGCGATGCGACCGTCGAAACTCCCTGTCGTCAGGGCGCCGAAGTCGACGCCGACTACGAAGAACTCCGGTGCATTGTTGCCCTTGGTGTCGACGGCGATGTCGAACTCCGTCACCGACGCGTTCGACCAGCGACCGTAGCTGTTGATCGAGAAGATCAACGCCTTGTCGGACGCGTCGGGCGAACCGGTGAGGAACTCGGTGGGCTGCTCTTGGACACCGACGTCACGGACGTCGTAATTGTCCTCGCCGCCGGACGTGTCGTTCGCATCGTGGATGCCCCACGAATAGAGGTCGACAGTTCCGGAGTGGACACCGTTGTTCGTCAGCTGAACCGAGCTGTTGTAGAGGCCGTCGGTTCCGGCGACCGGGGTATACGCACTACGTGCGCCGGCGGTCACGTTCGAGAGACCGCGCGGAGCGAGCAGCCACGGCACCCGCAGCGGGTAGATGCCCGCATCCGACGTCGTCGGCGTGGCAAGCACCAGGCCGCGGGTCGTCAGGACACCGCCCCAGCCGATCGTGAAGGTGCTCATCCCCGGCAGCGCGGCCACCGCGGCAGCGCTCATGGATGCATTCACGTCGACGGTGACGCTCGAGTTGCCAGGCACGGTCACGGAGCTCGGCGAGAAGCTGATGCCGAGGCCGAGTGCCGCACCCGTGGCGGTCAGGTTGTAGGACACGTCCGAGCCGCTGGTGTTCTTGAGCGTCAGCTTGAGGGTCTCGTTGTACGCGCCCGAGAGCGCCTCGTGGCCGAACGAGAGCGTGTCGGTCCCACCGGTGGTCGTTGCGATCACCTTCGAGTTGACCGCTTTCTGAACCTGCACCACGCCGGCACCGCCGACGCGCACGTTGAGGGCCGGGCCACCGGCCTTGCCCGCCGTGTTGATCAGTGCAGCCTTGATGCTGTCCGTATCCCACGTGGGATGGGCCTGCGTCACCAGAGCGGCGGCGCCGGCTGTCATCGGAGCAGCCATCGACGTTCCGGAGATCGTGGCGGCGTCGTTACCGGTGCCGGAACCGGTCGAGACGACGCTCTGGCCCGGTGCGGCGAGATCCGGCTTCTGCGCGCTGTCGACGTTTCGCGGGCCGCCCGAGGAGAACGACGTGAGCGCTTGGTACGTCGGGTTCGGGACGGTCGCCGCCGTAATCGAGACGGCAGTGGTGGCGAGAATCAGGTCGTCGCCGTCCTGCGTCGCCGCGGGACCGAGAACACCCCTCACGCCCAGGAACGGGATCGTGACTTCGTACTTCTCACCCGTGTCCGGGTTGCCCGTGATCTTGCCCTCGAAGGGCGGGAACGCGGACGAGTTGTTGATCATGATCACTGCCTTCGCGCCTGCCTGCTGGCCGAAGACAGCACGTGCAACACGTGCGCAGGTACCACGCTGCACGACTGCGATGGCGTTCACCGCTACCGCGTACTCGGCCTTGTTGCAGCCGAGACTCACCGAGCCGTCCGTGTTGCGCAGGACGACGATCGGCGTGTTCGCCGGCGGCAGCGGGCTGCCGTTATTGGCATTGATCGCCTGGATAGTCTTCCCGGTGTTGAGCGCGATGTCAGCGCCCGGGAAGGTCGGCCCGGAGGCGTCGACGGCCGCAACCGAGATGGCGCGGTTCGCCACCGACGGGGCACCGACGATGTAGCCGTTCGGGCCGCTGTTACCGGCCGAGGTGACGACGACGGTTCCTGCCAGAGCGGCGTTATCCGAAGCAGCCGCACTCGGCTCGTCGGTCCGGCCGAAAGGCGATCCGAGTGACATGTTGATCACGTCGGCACCCTCGAGCACCGCCTGGTCGATCGCCTCGACGAGCGTCGCTTCGTCCGTCGAGCCTTCACAACCGAAGACGCGGTAGATCATGAGCTTGGCGTCAGGCGCGACGCCCGGGCCGATCCGGAAGTTGTTGCTTCCGTAGATCGAGCTGTTGTACGGGCCTGGGTACCGATTGCCGTCGTCCGTCACGCCGAACCCCGCGACGGTGCCGGCGACGTGGCTGCCGTGCCCGTTGCAGTCGATCGGGTCGGGGTCAGGGTGACGCACGAGCTGCGCCGGATCGCTCGAAGACGAGTCGTAGTTGTCGCCGACGAGATCGGTTCCTGCGATGACCTTGGCGGTCGGGAACGACCCCGGCTCGACGATCGTGTGATTGTCGGCGTCGAAGGCGGCCTTCGTGCCCGGCCCGCCGAAATTGGCGTGCAGGTAATCGAGGCCGGTGTCGATGACGGCGACCTTCACGCCTGTGCCGGTCTTGCCGTCGGCACCGGTCCAGGCCTCCGAGCCGCCGATGTACTGAACGCCCGCAGTGTTGTCCGGGCTGAAGTTGCGGCCGACGCGAACCGCCTGAACCCCGGCAAGCCCGGAGAGCTTGCTCGCGTCTTTGAGCGCGATCCGGACACCGATGCCGTTGTACGCGTCCTGATAGTCGGCCACGATGGTGCCGCCGGCGGCCTGGATCTGGCCCTTGATCGCATCCTGCTTGGCCTTCAGCTCCGCGCGGATTGCGTCTCTCTGAGCCTTCGTCAAGTCCTTGCCCTGGCTCCTCGCCTCCCCGACTCGCTTGGCCACCGGGTCACCGGACATCTGGACGATGACCGTTGCCTGGCGGTCCGACGCGATCCACGCGGGCTTCCACCCTGCGACCTTGCTGATGGTCTTCGGGTCGATCCGCTGGAAGCGAGAAACACTCGTGAAGCTCTCGCCGTCGATGGGCGTCGCAGCTGCTTGGACCCCGACAACGACTGCAAGGGCAAGCAAAGCAAGGCCGGCGAGTGACATGAAGCGGAGCCGTGCTGGACCCCGCCGGGTCGATCGATGCAAAGTTTCTCCCCTTTCGTCATGGGCGTTCCCTCGACGCCCGGTCCTGCTCAAGGATTGAGCAGGGCTTCCGGCCCGACGCCTCTAACTTCGGTCAGATTCGCCGGGACGAGGGGCGAAAGTACCACACCAACGGACGATTTGGGAAGACCAGATATAGCCACGCATACAGGCCCTCACTCGGCCTGCGGCTTCGCCATGGCGCGGTAATCGAGTGCCTGATCGAGCACGTCGTCTGGGACGCCGCGCTCACGGGCGACCTCGCGCAACGAGCGGCCAGAGGAGGCCGCCTCTTTGACGATCTCGCTGGCCGCGTCGTAGCCGATGTACGGGTTGAGTGCGGTCGCGGCTGAGAGCGTCAGCTCCGCGTAGCGCTCGCACGTCTCGGGATTGGCCTCGATCCCGTCGACGCACTTCCCGGCGAGCAGCCGAGAGGCCGACGCGAGCAGCTTGATCGAGTCGAGCAGGTTCCGCGCCAGCATCGGCACGAACACGTTCAACTCGAAGTGCCCCTGCATTCCCCCGGCGGTGATCGCTGCGTCGTTGCCGATCACCTGCGCCGCAACCTGAGTCACGACCTCCGGGATGACCGGATTGACCTTCCCCGGCATGATCGAACTGCCCTTCTGCAGCTCGGGCAGGAAGATCTCGGCGAGACCGGCCCGAGGGCCGGAGCCCATCAGGCGGAGGTCGTTTGCGATCTTCGTCAGCGACACGGCTACGGCCTTGAGAGCACCCGACGTCTCCACCAGCGAGTCGCGCGCGGCCTGCCCTTCGAACGGGTCGGCGGGCGCCGAGATCTGTAGGCCCGTCTCCTCGGACAAACGACGGCGCACGCGCTCCGCGAACTCCGGATGCGTGTTCAGTCCCGTCCCCACCGCGGTGCCGCCGAGAGGAATCTGGCCGAGCCGCTCGAGGGTCCCGCTCACGCGCGCGTGACCTTGCCGAACCTGCGCTGCGTAGCCGCCGAACTCCTGGCCGAGCGTGACCGGAACGGCATCCATCAGGTGCGTCCGCCCCGCCTTGACGATGTCGTCGAACTCCACGGATTTCGCGTGCAGCGACTCCGAGAGCTGGTGCAACGCGGGCAAAAGGTCGTTCGTGATCTCGTCCAGCGCCGCGAGATGCACCGCTGACGGGAAGACGTCGTTCGACGACTGGCCCATGTTCACGTCGTCGTTTGCGTGCACGCCCTCGCCGGCAAGCGAAGCGATCACCTCGTTCGCATTCATGTTCGAAGAGGTTCCTGAGCCGGTCTGGAACACATCGATCGGAAACTGGTCGTCGAGCTCGCCTGAGGCGATCCGATCGCCGGCCTCTGCGATGCGCTGGGCTTTCTCGTCTTCGAGCAGCCCGAGCTCGGCGTTAGCGCGTGCTGCCGCCGCCTTGATTCGTCCCAACCAGCGGGCAACGGAGGGCGGGATCGGCTCACCCGAGACGGGGAAATTTCCAACTGCTTTGGTCGTTTCGGCCCCCCAAAGCTCCTGTCTCACCTGCGTCTTGGCCATTGAATCGAGTTTACTTCTATGCCGTTGGCGGGTTCGGTCGTCTCCAGTGGTCATCGCAGACGGACGCGCGTCCTGATGACGGCACCGCGAGCGGTGCCGTAGGACGCAATGCGCGCCCGAGACCTCGGCATCGCGATCGGCAACGGTGTCCCGGCTGCGAAGAACGCGATCACCGACGTTGACGGCGTGCGGGTGGGTCACACAACGCTGATCGAAGGGGACTCCGTGCGCACCGGCGTCACGGTCGTCGTTCCGCCCGAGACGCCACTCTTCGCAGGCTGCCACCGGCTCAACGGCAACGGCGAGCTGACCGGACTGGAGTGGGTGCGCGAGTCGGGCCTCCTGACGACGCCGATCGGGATCACCAACACTTTCAGCGTCGGCGTCGTCCGCGACGCCATTGCCGCTGCTTCCGCCGATGAGGACGCGTGGTCCCTACCCGTCGTTGGCGAGACCTTCGACGGCTTCCTCAACGACATCCGCGGGCAGCACGTCACGGCAGAGCACGCACACGCCGCACTCGCGGGCGCACACGACGGCGAGGTCGAAGAGGGAAACGTCGGCGGTGGCACCGGCATGGTGTGCCACGAGTTCAAGGGCGGCATCGGGACGGCCTCGCGCACCGTGGGCGGGTACGTCGTCGGCGTTCTCGTCCAGGCGAACTACGGCCGGCGCCGGCGCTTCCGTGTCGACGGCGTCCCCGTTGGACAGGTGATCGGCGACCGAATCCCCGAGCCGACTCGTGGCGACGAATCAGGCTCGATCATCGGCATCGTCGCGACAGACGCGCCGCTCCTGCCGCATCAGTGCGACCGGCTGGCGCAGCGAGCCGGGCTAGGCGTCGGTCGAATGGGCGGGACCGCTGCCCATTCGAGCGGCGATCTCTTCTTTGCCTTCGCCTCCGGGAACCGCAAGCTCGCCGCGGGGGGCGTGATCGCGCTCCAGATGCTCTCGGACTCCGAGATCACTCCCTTCTACGAGGCGGTGATCGAGTCGACCGAGGAAGCGATACTCAATGCGATGCTCGCCGCCGAGACCATGACCGGCCGAGACGGCAACACCGTGCACGCGCTCGAACCGGAGCTGCTCGTAGAAGCGCTCAGGCAATCCTGAGCCGGCGCCGTTCGAGCGGGCGACCACGCATGGCGCGGCGCTCGTTTTCGCTGAGAGCGTTGACCGGAGCCCAGCCGACGTACCCGCAGCGCAGGCAATCGGTGTTGGCCTGCCGCAGCGGATTAGGGGCCAGCTTTCTGTGACTACCGCAGCGGAGGCACTCGACAACGAGCGGCTCCATGGCCTCATCTTCGTTGGCCGAGACAGAGATCGGCGTCCCCCGACCGGGGGAGGAGCCTAGGCACTCTCTGCGGCAACGCGTTCTGCCGCCTCGAGCAGCTCGTCCCAGGTACGGAGCTTCACCCGCGGACGGCCGAGCTTCTCGCCGGCCGCTCGCTCGAGCTCGTCGATCGACGTCCAGCCCGCGTACATGACCGCCCGAACGTCCCGCTCCGCGATCAGCGACTCGACCGCGTCGGCTGTGACCTCTTCCCGATGAGCGACACGACCGGCGTCGACGTCCTCGAGCAACTGCGTGACCGTCTCGGTTGCGTCCTTCTTGTTCGTGCCGATGATCCCGGTGGGGCCGCGTTTGATCCAGCCCGCGCAGTACGACTGCGCGACGTGGTTGCCGTCGGCGTCAACGACGCGGCCGAGCTCGTTCCGAATCGTTCCTCGCCGCTCCTCGAAGGGAAGCTCGGGGAGCCCCACGCCCCGGTAGCCGACGCTGCGAAAGACGAGGCCGCACTCGAGCGTTTCGTGCTCGCCGGTCGGCACCGCGACCAGGCGGCCGTCCTGCTCCTCGAGCCGGTTGCATACAAGCTCGATCGACTCGACGCGGTGGTCGCCGTGAAGCGCAACTGGCGAGGCGAGAAAGCGAAGCCGCACGGTTACCGTCTTGCCCGTCGGCTCGCGCGCCGCGAAGTCGCGAAGCACCTCCATGTTCCGCTTGGAATTCGCATCGTGCTCGAGCGACGCTTCGCTCGCCGCGTCGAGGTCGAGCTCGGCGGGATCGACGACGACGTCCGCACCGGCGAGCTGGCCGAGCTCCTTGAGCTCCTGCGTCGTCCAGGAAGCCTGCGCAGGGCCACGGCGCCCCACCACCACGATGTCCCTGATCGTCGACGCCCCGATCGCCTCGATCGCCGGGTCCGTGGTGTCCGTCGGGGCGAGCTCCTCAGGGGTGAGCGCGAGCATCCGTGCGACGTCGAGAGCGACGTTTCCGTTCCCGATCACGACGGCGCGCTCGACGTTCAGGTCGAACTCGAGCTCCTGGAAGTCGGGGTGGCCGTTGTACCAGGCGACGAGCTCGGTGGCCGACCACGATCCGGGCAGTTCCTCACCGGGGATACCGAGCCGGCGATCGCTTTGCGCACCGAAGGCGTAGATGACGGCGTCGTAGAGCCCCGTCAGATCGCTGTGGGTCAGATCGCGACCTACCTCGACATTGCCGAAGAACCGAAAGCCGGGCTTCAGTGCGATTCGCTCGAAGGCGCGCGAGACTGTCTTGAGCTTCGGATGGTCGGGAGCGACCCCGAGCCGCACGAGACCCCAGGGAGTCGGGAGCCGCTCGATCATGTCCACATCGACCGGGACTTCCGCATCGAGCAACGCGCCGGCGGCGTAGAAGCCGGCCGGGCCGGAACCGACCACTGCGATCCGTAGGGCGTTTCCGCTCACGGTGCCGATCGTAATCGCGCCATCTCGGGACTACGCCGGTCGGCCAGGCCGGTCTCTAGGAGTGCGTGGGCTTCGCCCTCGCACGTTTCCCGCGAAGCGGCGTACCTACAAATCGGAGCGAAAGCGCAGCTTTCGCTACGCGCTACAGCCCGAGCCGCAGCCGCCGACGGCACCTTCGGCCTCGGCGCCTTCTTCGACCTGGAACGAGTGGCCGCAGCCGCAGGAGGAGCTGGCATTCGGGTTGTTGATCGCGAACCCGGCTGCCTGGATCGAATCGACGTAGTCGATCTCGGCGCCCTTGAGGTACGGCGCGCTGAACGGATCGACGACGACCTGGACGCCGTGCATCTCGAACTCGAGGTCGCCGTCAGCGGCGCCGCGGTCGAAGCCGAGCCCGTACTGGAAGCCCGAGCAACCGCCGCCCTGGATGGCGACGCGAAGGACGCTGACGTCCTCCTCCTCGGCGATCAGCTGCTTGATCTTGGCAGCCGCGGACTCGGTGACGGTCATCAGCGGCGAGACTCTTTCCTGGAGCTCCATCGTGATCTGATCGTAGCAATGTGAGCGGTTCCCAGGGTACTCCGGAAGGGGCACTTTGTAACACTCGTCTCAGGCACCGTTGAGCGGTTTTCGCCATGCTTCGTGGCGTTCGGGGGGAACCTGTTAGGTTCCCCGTCGCCCAAGGGAAGGACGCGTGCTCGACAACTGGCTGCCGTTCCTGATCTACGCGGTTTTCGCGCTGATCATTCCCGCATCGATGATGTGGTTCTCCTTCGCCTTTGCGACGCGCCCGCATAAGCGCACGCGCCGGCGCGAGCTTCCCTTCGAGTCGGGGGTCTCGACGGGCGCGCCCAGAGTTCAGCGCTTCACGGTCAGCTTCTACTTGACGGCGATGCTCTTCATCGTCTTCGACATCGAGATCGTGTTCCTGTATCCGCTTGCTGTGATCCTCCACCAGCTGGCGTGGTTCGGTTTCCTCGAGTTCCTGTTCTTCATCGCGATCCTCGTGATCGCGTACGTCTACGTCTGGCGAAAGGGTGCACTCGATTGGCAATAGAGGACGGCAAGAAGCTCCGCGACTACGGGCTCCAGTCCGAGCGGCTGCTCTGGCCGACGAAGGGCCCGGGCGTGTTCGAGCAGGAAGTCGAGGCAATGGAGCAGGCCGTCGGTCTCACGACGCTCGAGAAGGCCGTCGCCTGGGCGCAGACGAAGTCAATGTGGCCCGACACTTTCGGGCTCGCGTGCTGCGCGATCGAGATGATGTCGATCGTCTCCGCGCGCTATGACATCGCGCGGTTCGGGATGGAGGCCTTCCGGTCCTCGCCGCGCCAGGCCGACCTGCTGATCGTCTCCGGACGTGTGGTGCACAAGATGGCCGCGCCGCTGCGCCAGGTGTACGACCAGATGCTGGAGCCGAAGTGGGTGATCGCCATGGGCGCGTGCGCCAGCTCCGGCGGCATGTTCAACAACTACACGACCCTCCAGGGCGTGGACAAGATCGTGGCGGTCGACGTGCACGTTCCGGGATGTCCACCCCGGCCGGAGGCGCTGATGGAAGGCATCGTCCGGCTCCACGAGAAGGTCATGGCCGGAGTCCCGCCGGCCTACGAGATTCGCGGAGTGGCGTCCTGAACTACAACCGCGTCCCCGGGCTCGTGGAGGTTCAGGAACGATACGGCGAGACGACGATCGTCGTCGATACGCCGCGTCTCGTAGAAGCCGCGCTGCACCTTCGGGACGAGTTGGGCTTCAACTGCCTGTCGGACGTCGCCGCCACCGACTACCTCGGCTGGGGCGCAAAGGGTGTCTCCGGATACATCGGCACGCCTCGCGGCCGCGACCTGAACGAGCCCGCAACGCAGGGTTTCCAGCGTCTGCCGCAACCGAAGCCGCACCGGTTCTCGGTCAGCTACCACCTACTCGGGGTCCGTGCCGGCGCGCCGCGCGTGCGGCTGCAGGCCTGGGTCGACGACGGCGAGCACGTTCCGAGCCTCGTTAGCGTCTGGCCGACCGCAGACTGGCACGAGCGCGAGGCCTTCGACCTGATGGGCATCCGCTTCGACGGGCACCCGAACCACCGGCGCATCCTCATGGAGGACGACTGGGAAGGCCACCCGCTGCGCAAGGACTATCCAATCGGCGGCGAGCCGGTCCGATTCTCGGGAGAGGAGTAGTGGCTCTCCACTGATGGCGATCGCTCCCAAGCCTCCGGAGATCTACGAGGGAACGCGTATCCCATCGCCGATCCCGAGCGTGCTCGAGGTGCGCGAGGACCTGAGGACGTCGGAGGACGTCCTCACCGTGAACTTCGGGCCGAACCATCCCTCCACGCACGGAGTACTCCGGCTCGTCGTCGACCTGCACGGCGAGGAGGTCGTCGGCCTGGCCGCGGTAGTCGGCTACCTGCACACGGGCTTCGAGAAGAGCATGGAGCAAAAGAGCTGGTGGAAGGCGATCACGTACGCGCCGCGCATCGACTACTTGTCGTTCCAGAACAACGAGCTCGTGTTCGTCCTGGCCGTCGAGAAGCTGCTCGACATCGAGGTGCCTTCACGTGCCACCTGGATGCGCATGCTGCTCGCGGAGCTCAACAGGATCCACTCGCACCTCGTGTGGCTCGGGACGGCCGCGCTCGAGCTCGGAGCGATTTCGATGTTCTGGTACTGCTTCCGCGAGCGCGACCGCATCCTCGATCTCTTCGAGCTCGTCGCCGGCTTCCGGATGCACACGCGCTACTTCCAGGTCGGCGGCCTTGCCGAGGACGTGCCGCCGGGCTTCTGGGACGAATGCGCGCAGTTCGTCGAGCTGATGCCGAAGGCGGTCGACGACTACGAGGCGCTCGTGGATCGCAACGAGATCTGGCTCGAGCGCACCCAGGGCATCGGCCTGCTTTCTGCCGACGATGCGATCGCGCTCGGGCAGTCCGGCCCGGTTCTGCGGGGCTCCGGCGTCGACTGGGATCTCCGCCGGGCGCAGCCCTATCTGGCGTACGACCAGGTCGACTTCCAGGTGCCCGTCTACGAGGAGGGAGACGTTTACGCGCGCTACCGCGTGCGGATGCAAGAGATGCGCGAGTCCGTGAAGATCGTCGAGCAGGCAATGCGGCGGATGCCGGACGGGCCGTGGATCGCCGACGACCGTAAGGTCGTGCTGCCGCCGCGCGAGGAGCTCCACACGTCGATGGAGTCACTCATCCACCACTTCAAGATCGTCACGGAGGGCTTTCGCGTCCCGGAAGGCGAGGTATACGTGACGGTCGAATCCCCGCGCGGCGAGCTCGGCTGTTACGTCGTGTCGGACGGCGGGCCGAAGCCGTGGCGCGTGAAGTTCCGCGCTCCGTCGTTCGTCGCGCTGGAAGCGACTGCGACCTGCATGCGACAGGCGCTCGTCGCAGACATGATCGCGATCGTCGGCTCGCTGGACACCCTCATGGGCGAGGTCGACAGGTGAGCACTTACTACGAAGACGTGCAGGGCATCAAGGCGCAGTATCCGAACTGGCGCTCCGCGACGCTGCCGGCGCTGCGACTCGCGCAGGAGAAGCACGGCTACCTCTCGCCGGAGGCGCTGCGTGAATGCGCCGACGCGCTTGGCACGACGCCGGCGTTCTGCGAGGCCGTCGCGTCCTTTTACGACATGCTGCATCTCGCGCCCATCGGCCGGCACACGGTCGAGGTGTGCACAAACGTGTCGTGCGCGCTCGTCGGCGCTCAGCAGGTGCTCCAGAGCTTCGAGCAGGAGCTCGGCATCCGCGCAGGAGAAACGACACAGGACGGCGAGGTCACGCTCCTACCGATCGAGTGCCTCGGCGGCTGTGGCTGGGCGACGGTCGTCGCGGTCGACCATCACTACCGCACGCACGTGAAGCCCGAGGACGTTCCCGCGATCGTGCAGGAGCTGCGCAGTGGCGACTGAGCGCATCGTCGTCATGGCCGGCACCGACGAGCGGGATCTGACCACGCTCGCCGAGTACGAGGCAATCGGCGGCTACGGCGCGCTCGAGAAGGCGCGCAACATGACACCCCAGGCCGTGATCGACGAGGTGATCACGTCTGAGCTTCGTGGCCGCGGCGGCGCGTTCTTTCCCACGGGGCGGAAGTGGTCCTTCGTCCCCAAACCGGAGCAGAACCCGAATCCACACTACGTCGTCGTCAACGCGGACGAGTCGGAGCCGGGCAGCTTCAAGGACAACGAAATCATGGCGCGCGTCCCGCACCGCTTCTTGGAAGGCTGCCTCATTGCCGCACACGCGATCGAGTCGAAGAACGTGTTCGTCTACATCCGCGGCGAGTACACCGGCCCGTACGAGATCCTGCTCGGCGCGCTGAAGGAGCTCGAGGCACGCACCGACCTGCGCGGGGACGTGACGATCGTGTTGCACCGCGGCGCCGGCGCGTACATCTGCGGCGAGGAGACGGCGCTGCTCGAGTCCCTCGAGGGCGAGCGCGGTCAGCCGCGTACCAAGCCTCCGTTTCCGGCAGTCCAGGGTCTCTATGCATCGCCGACGGTTGTGAACAACGTCGAGACGCTCGCGACGCTGCCGCCGATCATCGAGATGGGCGGGGCCGAATACGCGAAGCTCGGCGTTCCCGACTCGCGCGGTACGCGGGTCGTCTCGATTTCAGGACATGTCGAGCGACCCGGGAACTACGAGATCGAGAACGGGACGAGCTTGCGGGAGCTGATCTACGACCTCGGCGGCGGTATTCCGGGCGGACGTGCGCTCAAAGCCGTCATTCCCGGCGGCTCGTCGACCGTGATCCTGAAGGGCGACGAGATCGACGTCGGTTACGACTTCACCTCGCTGCTGAAGCTGAACACCGCGATGGGTTCGGCGGGCGTTGTCGCGCTCGACGATCGCTGCTGCATGGTGCAGCTGGGCATCCGTATCTCCGAGTTCTACGAGCACGAGTCCTGCGGGAAGTGCACGCCGTGTCGTGAAGGGACACGCTGGATGACGCAAATCCTGCGCCGGCTCGAGTCGGGTGAGGCGTTGCAGTCCGAGCTCGACCTCCTGCTGGACGTGTGCGACCGCATCAACGGCAAGTGCCTGTGCCCGTTGGGAGAGACGGCGGCAGTCGCGGTCGCGAGCTACGTCGAGAAGTTCCGCTCGGAGTTCATCGCGCACGTCGAGCAGAGCGGCTGTCCGTTCGGGGACTCGTCGCCGCTGCACGACGTGCTGGCGCCGGTCGCGATGCGCCTGCACTCCGCAAGCTCCGCGGTGCCCGCATGAGACACGTCCCGAACTGCTGGGGTCAGACCCTTGCCCTTGGGGGCACGTCACGATGAGCGCGGCCGGAACCGTGAAGCTGACAATCGACGGCGTCGCCGTCGAGGTGCCGAGGGGAACCGGGCTCGTCGAGGCCGCACTGGCGGCCAGGATCGAGATCCCCGTCTTCTGTTACGAGCCACGGCTCGGGCCACCCGTTGGCGCCTGCCGCATGTGCCTCTGCCAGGTCGAGCCCGGCCCGCCGAAGCCGCAGGCCGCCTGCACGCTGACCGCGCAGGACGGGATGGTCGTGCGCACCGCACTGACGTCGCAGGTCGCCGCCGACGCACAGAACGCGACGCTCGAGTTCATCCTCGTCAACCATCCGCTGGACTGCCCGGTCTGCGACAAAGGCGGCGAGTGCCCGCTCCAGGACCTGACATTCCGCTACGGCCCCGGCAACACGCGCATGACCTTTCCGAAGCGCACGTTCGAGAAGCCGATCCCCGTTTCGCCGCTGATCGCACTCGACCGAGAGCGCTGCATCCTTTGCTACCGCTGCACTCGCTTCAGCGAAGGCGTCGCCGAGGACGGCCAGCTCGTCGCGGTCAACCGCGGCGCGGGCTCGATGATCGCAACGTTCGGAGACGAGCCCTACCGCGCTCCCTTCAGCGGCAACGTGATCGAGCTCTGCCCGGTCGGCGCGCTGACGTCCACGACGTATCGCTTCGAGGCCCGGCCGTGGGAGATCCAGGACGTCCCGACGGTCTGCGGGATGTGCCCCGTCGGCTGCAACGTCAACGCGACGACACGCGAAGGCAAGGTCAAGCGCATCCTGTCCCGCAACCACCCTGAGGTCGACGACGGCTGGCTCTGCGACAAGGGCCGTTTCGCGTACGCGCATCTGCACGCCGAGGACCGGCTGCGCGATCCGATCCTGCGCGTGCGGCGTCGCGGCTTCGAGGAGGTGTCCTGGGAGCGCGCACTCGACGAGGCCGAACGGCTGCTCCGCGAGGCGGACGGACGCATCGTCACCGCTCTCTCCGGCTCCGAGACGGTCGAGCAGGCGTACGCGCTCGGCAAGCTCCTGCGCCGAGGGCTCGGCGCGCACACGGCCTTCTTCTCCGAAGAGATGTCCGATGCCCTGGACGCGTACCGCGTCCCGCTTTCGGCGATCCGCGACGCCGACGTCGTGGCAGTCCTCGGAGACGGGCCCGTGGTCGAGCATGCGCCGGTTGTCGAGCTCTGGATCAAGGAAGCGCGCCGGCGAGGCGCCCGCGTGCTGTACGAGCTGGACGAGGAGGCCGTGCGCGGTGCCGACCGCGCGATCCTCGTCTGGTGCGGACCGGGCGGCCATGGCGGCGCGACCGTTGCGGCACTTGCGCAGCGCCTCGGCGCGAGCGGCGCTTTCTACATCCCGGACACCGCGAACGGACGGGGGGTATGCGATGCGTGGTCGTGCTCCGACGATGCCGAGTCTCCGGCCCCTGACCCGATCGGCCTGCTGATCGTGTCCGGCGACGAAGCCGCGGCCAACCCGGACGTGCGCGCATTGGCGGAGAAGGCCGAGCGCGTCATCGTGATCTCGATGTTCCAGGGCCTCGCCGCGGGCTGGGCGGATCTCGTCCTGCCGGGAACGAGCTACCTCGAGCGTGACGGGTCGTATGTGAACCTCGAGGGACGCATCCAGCGGCTGCGCCGCACCGTCATCCCGCCTGTGCCCGACGAGCTCGCGTGGATCTCGAAGCTCGCCGAGCGCTTCGACGTGGAGCTCTCTCCCTATCCGTCCCTCGTGTTCGAGGAGGTTTCGGGGATCGCCTTCGGCGGGATTCCGTTCGGTGAGATCGGTGAGCGCGCGCCCCTGCCGGCGGCCACCGGCACGAGCGGTCCGATCGAGCTGCCCACCGTCCCGACGCCAGGCGACCGCGGTCTTCGCCTGGTCCGCTACCGCCCTCTCTTCTCCGGCCCTGCTGTCGACCGTGTCCCTCAGCTGGAGTTCCAGAGGGCCCAGCCCGAAGCCGAGCTGTCTGAACAGGACGCGCGCTCGCATGGAATCCAGAACGGCGAGGAGATCACGATTCGATCGAACGGCACCTCCGTCAGGCTGCGCGCGCGCCTGAGCCGCGAGCTGCGGCCCGGTGTCGTGCGCGTTCCAGAGGACTTCGCGGGCGACCTGCAGCCGAGCGTGGAGATCTCGAAGTGAGGGAGCCCTGGTGGATCTCCCTGATCAAAGCCGGGGTGATCGTGAACCTGATCATGCTCGCGTTCGCGTACACGACCTGGCTCGAGCGCAAACTGCTTGGGCGCATGCAAAATCGTTACGGCCCGAACCGCGCGGGCCCGTTCGGACTGCTGCAGCCCTTTGCCGACCTGGTCAAGCTCGTGAGGAAGGAGAGCTTCTTCCCGGTCGCCGCGCGCCATCCGCTCTACATTGCGGCGCCGATCATCTCGATGTTCACCGCGCTCGCGGCGTTCGCCGTCATTCCGTTCGGAGCGGGCTGGCAGATCTGGCGCTACCACGTCGACGGTGAGATCGCGAACGTGTCGATCGCACTGATCCTGATCTTCGCTCTCGGCTCGATCGGCGTGTACGGCGCGATCATCGGCGGCTGGGCATCGCAGTCGAAGTATTCGCTGCTCGGCTCGATGCGAACGTGCGCGCAGCTCGTCTCCTACGAAGTGTCGCTTGCGCTGTCGGTACTCGGCGTCGTCCTGATGGGCCAGTCGCTCAATCTCGTCGACATCGTCAACAAGCAGGGCGCGACGGTCTGGTTCTTCATCCCGCAGCTCGCGGGGCTGCTCGTCTTCTTCTTCGCGATGATCGCCGAGACGAGCCGACCACCGTTCGACCTCCCCGAGGCCGACACCGAGCTCGTCGCCGGATACCACACGGAGTACGGCGGCATGCGCTGGGGCCTCTTCCAGACGGCGGAGTACATCAACATGATCACGCTCTCCGCGCTCGCCGTGACCCTGTTCTTCGGTGGCTGGCACGGCCCGTACGCACCGCTCGGCCCACTCTGGTTCTTGCTCAAGGTGTTCGCGTTCGTCTCCGTGTTCATCTGGATCCGCGCGTCGGTGCCACGCCTCCGCTACGACCAGCTGATGCGCTTCGGCTGGAAGATCCTGCTGCCGGTCGCGACGATCAACGCCGTCATCACGGCGTTGTTGGTGGTGTGGGTCGCATGAGCGTCGCTCGCCTTCGGCTCGCTCCCGTGGCGGAAACCATGTTTCCCCCACGAGCCCCCTTCTTTGGGGATCGCCTCAGCGTCCGCGGCGTGGCGACCGCCGCCGCGCGCGCTGAGGACCGCGACGTCGCTTGCGACGTCGCTGTCCCTTCCCCGGCTCATCGACCGAAGGACGGCCGATGAGCCCCCAGCCGCTCGACAGCGTCAAGGGCTTCGCGGTCACGTTCCGTCAGCTCTTCAAGAAGCCGATCACGCAGCAGTACCCGGAGTACAAACGTCCCGTCTACCCGCGCTTCCGCGGCCGGCACCGCTTGCACTTGCACGACAACGGGTTGGAGAAGTGCGTCGGCTGCTCGCTCTGCGCCGCGGCCTGCCCGGCGGATTGCATCCGCGTCGTAGCAGAGGAGAATACCCCTGAGAATCGCGTCTCGCCGGGCGAGCGCTACGCGCGCATCTACGAGATCAACATGAGCCGCTGCATCTTCTGCGGCTACTGCGAGCTCGCCTGCCCATTCGACGCGATCACGCTCGGCAACGAATACGAGATCTCGGAGTACTCGCGCGACGACCTGATCTACACCAAGGACATGCTGCTCGCGGAGCCGATCAAGAAGACCCCGGTCGCCGACCGTGACCTCTACGACACGCCGATCCCGTACTACAAGGAGCACTCGTGATCGTCGCCTCGGTCGGGAACGTGCTGGTTTGGGCTGTGTGGGTGGTCGCCGCGTTCGCCTGCCTGGGCTCCGCGGTCGCGGTCGTCTCGTTCTCGAACCCGTTCTATTCGGCCCTCGCCCTGATCGGGAACCTCGGCTCGCTCGCGGTCCTCTACTTGCTCCTCTCCTCTGAGTTCGTCGCCGCGGCGCAGGTTCTCGTCTACGCGGGCGCAGTGATGGTGATGTTCCTGTTCGTCATCGCCTATGTCGGGCCACGTACGGAGTCACCCTGGACGGGCGGACCGAGCTGGCAGGCGATCGGCTCTGTGCTGGCCGCCGGCGCACTCCTGGTGGAGATCGTGGTCGTGATCGGGCTCAAGGCGGGTGACGCCCTGGCGCACTCCCACGACGTCGGCGGCGCCTTCGGAACCCCGAGCTACATCGGTCGCCTCTTCCTGACCGACCACCTGCTCGCGTTCGAGATCACGTCGATCGTCCTGCTGGTCGCCGCGATCGGAGGCGTCATCCTCGGAGCGCACTCGCGCACGACCACCGACGAGGTGCCGCCGCTGTGATAGGCCCGAGCATCGCCTGGTACCTCAGCGTCGCCGGCTTTCTGTTCGGCGTCGGCACGCTCGGCGTCCTGATCCGGCGCAATCCGCTCATCGTTCTGCTCTCGCTCGAGATCATGCTCAACGGCGCAAACCTGGCGCTGATCGCCTTCGCGCGCCACCTGAACGACGGCGACGGGCAGATCTTCGCGCTCACGGTGATGGCCGTCGCGGCCTCCGAGGTCGTCGTCGGCCTCGGCCTGATCGTCGCGCTCAACCGGAAGCGCGTCCCGCTCGACGTCGACCGGCTCAGTTCCCTCCGTGGCTAGCCCTCGATGATCTACGGCGCCTGGATCTGCCTCCTCTCGCCGCTCGCGGCCGCAGGACTGATCGCGCTCGCCGGAGAGCGCATCTCCCGCCGCAGCGCGGGCTACCTCGCGACGCTGTCGTGCTTCGTGGCCTTCGGCGGCGCCGTCGCGACCTTCATCGGGCTGCTCGGACGCGACGGCGAACAGCGCAGCATCGTCTCGACGGCGTGGACATGGATCTCCGGCGGCTCCTACCGATCCGGCTTCGAGGTCATGATCGACCCGCTCTCCGTCTTCATGATGCTGATTGTCTCCGGCGTCGGAGCGCTGATCGTCGCTTACTCGATCGGCTACATGGACGGCGACAACGAGGAGCGCCGCTACTTCGCCTACATGGCGCTGTTCGTCTTCTCGATGCTCCTGCTCGTCCAGGGCGGCAACCTGCTGCTCCTGCTCGCGGGCTGGGGCATGGTCGGCCTCTCGTCGTACCTGCTGATCGGGTTCTGGCACGAGCGGCCGAGCGCGATCGCGGCCGCGAAGAAGGCATTCATCATGAACGCGATCGGCGACGCGACGATGGCGCTCGCGCTCTTCCTGCTGATCAAGAAGGCGGGCTCGCTCGAGTTCGGCATCCTCGGCGGCGAGTACAGCTCGACGGTTGCGACCCTCGTCGCGCTCGGCCTGCTCGGCGGCGCGGTCGCGAAGTCGGCGCAGTTGCCGCTGCAGACGTGGCTGCCCGACGCCATGGAAGGCCCGACGCCGGTCAGCGCCCTCATCCACGCGGCGACAATGGTGACGGCGGGCGTCTACCTGATCGTGCGCACGCACTCGATCTTCGAGTCGGCTCCGCACGTCGCGGACCTCGCCGCCGGGCTCGGCGCGGGCACGCTGCTCGTCGCGGGGCTGATTGCTCTCGTCCAGGTCGACATCAAACGCGTGATCGCGTATTCGACGATGTCGCAGATCGGCTACATGTTCCTCGGCGTCGGCCTGGGCGCGTACGCAAACGGGATGTTCCACCTGATGACGCACGCCTTCTTCAAGGCGCTGCTCTTCATGGCCGCCGGCATCGTCATCCACGCTCTCGCAAACGAGCAGGACATTCGCAAGATGGGCGGCCTGCGGCAGCTGATGCCCCGCACGTACCTGGCGTTCCTGATCGGGTCGCTCGCCCTGGTCGGCATCTTCCCGGCTGCCGGCTTCTTCTCGAAGGACTCGATCCTCGCGGCCGCGCTGGACCGCGGTGCCTACGGCTACGTCCTCTGGGTCGCCGGCCTGGTCGGCACGTTTCTCACGGGCCTCTACACCTTCCGGCTGCTCTTCCTCGTCTTCTGGGGCGAGCCGAGCCCGTTCGTGCGCGAGCACTTCCACGCGCTCCAGCGTGACGTCGTCGGCCTGTCGCTTGCCGTACCCGTCGCGATCCTCGCCGCACTGTCCGTCATCGGCGGCTGGATCCAGTGGGCGCCGCTCTGGCACCCCATCGAGACGTGGCTCCGGACAGCCGCGGAACCGACCGTCAGTCCCGAGAACTGGCAGGAATGGATGACGTCGGCGCTCGCGCTGCTCCTCGGCATCGGCGGGATGTATTTCGCCTGGTTCTTCTACGGCGCACGGGAGAGAAGATCCGTGCCGCGCTTCGCGTTCACGCAGCGCGTGCTCGAGCACAAGTTCTACTTCGACGAGCTATACGACGCGGTCTTCTACCGCCCGACCGTCTGGGTCGCGAAGGGCTTGTATCGCTGGATCGAGGACCCGCTGGTCGACGAATCGTCGACCTCGCTCGGACAGGACACGCGAGACCTCGGCCGCGTCGTCGCGCGAGCCCAGACCGGCCTCCTGCGCACGTACGCCCTCGCGATCGCCTCGAGCGTCGCCGTCCTCGCCGTTGTCTTCGTGGCAGTTAGGTGACCCTACCGGCGACACTTGGCGGCGCCCGGCCCGCGATCACGCGGCGCCAGAGTCCACCCTCGCCCCTAGCAAGGCAGACCAGCCTTGCTGCGGTCGAGTGCGGCGGCGGCCTCTGGCTTGGTGCTCGCGACCCGGGCATCCACCAGCATCACCGGCAGGATCACAGATGACGACTCTTCTCATCGTTCTCCCGCTCGCTGCTGCGCTCGTCATCTGGCTCCTGCCGCTCAACGACGTCTCGGCCGGCGCGCTCGCTCTTCTCGCGGCGCTTGCAGAGGTCGGCGTCTGGATCCAGCTCGTCACTCGCTACGACTTCGGCCAGGGCGGTCTCCGCTTCTCCCAGCAATGGAACTGGTTCAGCGATCTGCACGTCTCGTACCACGTCGGTGTGTACGGGTTCTCCGTATGGCTGATCGGGCTAACGGTCGTCGCAATGGCCGTCGCCATTGCCTACGGATTCTGGGCGGGCCGCGACCGGATGCGCGCGTACCTGGGGCTGATGCTATTTCTCACGGGAGCCGTCGTCGGTGTCTTCACCGCGCAGGACCTGCTCCTCTTCTACGCCTTCTTCGAAGCGATGATGATCCCGATCTACGTGCTCGTCGGTGTCTGGGGTGGGCCCGGACGGATGGCGGCCACGCTGAAGTTCGTGCTCTTCACGATGGCCGGGTCATTGCTGATGCTCGCCTCGATCGTCGTCTACGGCCTGTCGGAGAACACGTTCGACCTCGTGCAGATCGGCCAGAGCTCGAGCAACTGGATCTTCCTCGGCTTCGTCGCCGCATTCGCGATCAAGGCGCCGCTCTTTCCACTGCACGGGTGGCTGCCGGACGCCTACCGCGAGTCCTCGCCCGAAGTGGCCGCAATCCTCTCCGGCGTCGTCTCGAAGGCTGCAGCGTACGGCTTTCTCCGGATCGCGATCGCAAAGTTCCCCGAGCCTACGCAGCACTATCGCGCCGCCATCCTCTCCCTCGCGGCCGTCGGGTTGATCTACGGCTCGTTGCTCGCGTTTCGCGCACCGGACATCCGCGGCGTGATCGCGTACTCGTCACTCGCACAGATGGGCCTGATCACGATGGGCGTCTTCTCGGTCAACGACCTCGGGCTGGACGGTTCGGTGCTCCTGATGGTCAACCACGGCCTGGTCTCGACGACTCTGTTCCTGCTGGCCGGAATGGTGGAACGGCGAGCGCTCACGGGAGAGCTCGCACGGCTTGGGGGCATGGCGCGTGGCCGTCCTGCTCTTGCCACGGTGCTGCTCACGACCAGCGTGATCGCGCTCGCGGTCCCGCTCTCCTCGGCGTTTGCAGGTGAGTTCCTCGTCCTCGCCGGAGTTTTTCGGCACGGCTGGGCCTGGTCCGTGGTCGGCGCGGTGGCGATCGTGCTCGCAGCGGCGTACGTGCTGCGCCTGGTGTCGGCGATTCTCCATCGCGACATCGGAGCTGCGGTGTCCGATGCGGCGCTCGACCTTCGCCCGGCAGAGCTCGGAGTCGTCGTGCCCCTCGTGGCATGTCTGCTCGCACTCTCGGCGTGGCCCGCCGCGATCACGCAGCACTCGTTCCGTGACGATCACGGCCAGGCCGACGTGGCTCAGGGCTTCAAGTGATCCCACGGCCGCACATCGACTGGTTCGCGCTGGCGCCCGTCAATTCGCTGCTGGCGGCCTCTGCGCTTGCCCTCCTTTGCGCTGTCCTTGCCCCGCGTCCTACACGCAAGGTTGTGACCGCAACGCTGTGCGCGCTCGGCTACGCAACGGCGCTCGGCTTCGCGGTTGCGCTCTACGTGAAGTCGGCGCAGGGACACGGTGTCGTCGTGGACGCCTTCCGCCGCGACCGCCTCGCGGAGCTGACTGCGATCATCGTCGCCGGCTCGGGTCTGGTTGCGACCGCGATCTCCTATCGCGAGCGCTGGCGCGAGGATCACATCGGCGAGTACTACTCGCTTCTTGCGGCCGCGGGAGGCGGCATGGTGTTCTTCGTCGGCGCGAACAACTTGATCACGCTCTTCCTGACGCTGGAGTGGTTCTCCATCTGCCTGTACATCCTCTGCGCGATCGATCGCGACCGGCTCAGCGGCCTGGAGGCGGCGCTGAAATACCTGATCATCGGCGGATTCGGCTCCGCAATACTGTTGTTCGGGGCCGCGCTCGTCTACGGCGCCACCGGTGCGATCGACTTTGCCGGGATTGCGGCCGCAGGTCACGAGCATGACGCGCTGCTCGTGTTCGGCCTCGCGATGATCATCGCCGGGCTGGCATTCAAGGCATCCGCGGCGCCGTTCCACATGTGGACGCCGGATGTCTACGAAGGCGCGCCGACCCCCCTGACGGCGTTCATGGCAGCGGCCACGAAGACCGTCGCACTCGTCGTCACGCTGCGGATTCTCGTCACCGCGTTCCCGGGCGACGCCTACATCTGGACGCGGGCGCTGGCGGTGATCGCCGTCTCCTCGCTCGTGATCGGCAACTTCGCCGCGCTCGTGCAGAAGGGCGTGAAACGGATGCTCGCCTACTCGTCCATCTCGCACGCCGGTTTCATGTTGATCGCGGTCGCGTCGAACTCGAGCCTCGGTGGGCGGGCGCTGCTCTATTACCTCATCCCCTACGCGGCGATGTCGCTCGGCTCGTTCGGAGTCGTCGCGGCACGCGAGCGTGAGCTCGGAGTGCCCGTCACCTTCGCGAACATGGCCGGTTTCGGCTGGGAGCGGCCGCTGCTCGGGATCTCGATGTGGACCTTCATGCTCGGCTTTGCCGGCTTCCCGCTCACAGGCGGCTTCATCGGCAAGTTCTACGTGTTCGCTGCTGCATATCGGCACGGCTGGACGTGGCTCGTGATCGTTGGCGTGCTCGCCACGCTCGTCAGCCTCTACTACTACCTGGGTCTCGTGCGTGCGATGTTCATGCGCCGCACTGAAGATTTGCAACTCGCTGCGGGGGCGGACGCACGGGCCGAGCCCGCGCGTCCTCTGGGCGGCGCCACAAGTGGCGCCATTGGCGGCGGCTCACCGCCGCGCGATGCACTGCTGCAAGCCGGAGTGTTCGCATGCCTCGTCGTCACGGTCGGTTCCTTCTTCGCCGTCCAGCCGCTGATCGACGTGGCGAAGCACGCCGCTTCTTCGCTGCCCTTCTAGGCGGCTTCCGGAGCAGGTTGCGCTTCAAGCACCGGCTCGCTCGGCTCCGTGCGCAGCGGGCGTGCCGCCCAGGCCGGCAGCCACCAGTTCCAGCGACCCATCAGCATCATGATCGCCGGCACGAGCAAGGCCCGAATGACGGTAGCGTCGAAAATGATTCCAGCCGCTAACCCGATCCCGAACTGCTTGATGTCGGTGCCGGGACCCGTCGAGAGCACAAAGAAAGCGAACATCAGGACGAGCGCCGCACTGGTGACGAGCTTCCCTGTGCGCGCCAGTCCGAGTCTGACCGCCTCGCGGGTGCTACCTGTCTCATCGTAAGCCTCGCGCATGCGCGTCAACATGAAGACCTCGTAGTCCATCGAGAGCCCGAACAAGAAGGCGAAGATCATCAGCGGGATCCACGGGATGATCGACTGCGTCGCGTGCACACCCCAGATCGCTTCAGAGCCATGGCCCTGCTGGAAGATGAAGACGATGATGCCGAAGGCCGCTCCGAGCGAGACCAGGTTGAGGATCACGGCCTTCAGCGGCAGCAACAGGGAGCGGAACGCGCGCGCCAGCAGGGCGTAGGTGAGCAGGACGACGAAAAGCAGGACGTACGGGAAGTTGCCGTACACCGCATGCACGAAGTCGCGGTCCTCCGGCGCGACGCCGCCTAGGGTTGCACCGGCCGGCAGAACGTCTTTTACACGCGAGACCGTCCCGCGCACTGCCTTGCTGGAGCCGTCAACACTTGGGATCGCCTCGACGAGGGCGAGACCATCCTTCCGCCAGTTCTCCGGTGCCGTCACGCCGTCGATGCCCTCGACACCGCGCACGCGCTGAGTCACCTCGGCCGCCTTGTCTGCAGGCGTCAAGACAATGAATGGCTTCATCACTCCCGCGGAGATGCCTGAGTTCGCGAGCACCTGACGTCCGGTGATCGCATCGCCTTGGCCGGGGAAGTCCTTGGCCTGGGCCTCGCTCGGATTGAGCTGGAATCCAAGCGCGAGCAGCACGCCGACGATCACAACGCCTACGGCGGCCACGGGAAGCGGCCTGCGAATGACGAGACCTGCCCACTTACCCCACCAGCCCAACTCGGGGTTGGTGACGGTGACGAAGCGCTTCGGCATCACGCGCAGCTTGTTGATGCGGTGCCCGAGCAACGAGAGCAGCGCAGGGAGGAGCGTGATCGAGACGATCACCGACACCGCCGGAATCAGCATGCCGCCGATCCCGATCGACCTGATGAACGGCAGCGGCAACAGGACCATGCTCAGCAAACCGACAGCGACCGTCGAGCCCGAGACGATGACCGACCGGCCTGCATGCGTCATCGTCTGTTCCAGGGCAGTCTCGACATCCTCGCCGGACGCAAGCTCCTCACGGAAGCGGAAGATCATCAGCAGCGCGTAGTCGATGGCGACCCCGAGGCCGACGAGCGCGATCAGGAACTGGACGATGATCGACACGTCCGTCACGTACGTCAGCAGCCACACGAGGGTGAACGTGTTGAGGATCGAGGTCAGCGCGATGGCGAGCGGGATCGCGACCGCCGGCAGTGTCCCGAACACGAACATGAGGATCACGAGCGCTCCAACGCCGCCGATCAGCGCCTCGGTCAGCACGCTTGGACCGGTCCCGCCTCCGCTCGACGCGTCGTAGAGGGGTAGGAGGCCGGTGAGGTGCGTCTCGACGCCCGGCGGCGCATTGGCCCGCAGCGTGGCTCGCACGGTCTTGATGCGAGGCGTGGTCGAGAAGGTGTTCTGACCCGGTGGATAGATCTCCGCGAACGTCGTGTGACGGTCACTCGACACGTACGCGTTGCTGTGCGTGTCGAGGTAGGAGTTGACGCGCGAGCCCGGGTTGACCGCCGCGGCCTTCTCGATCGCCGGCATCAGATCCTTCCTCGTGACGTCGCCGCTCGACTGGAAGACCGCGACGAGCGGCGCCTGCTCGCCGGACCCGAACGTCTTCACCACCTTCTGGTTCGTCTCGTAGGCGGAGTAGCCCGGAATCGAGAACGACTCGAACCAGCGATCGGCGACGCGCATCGTCGCGAACACGCCGAATGCGGTCAGCAGCACCCAGAGGGCGACGAAACGACCGCGCCGGCGGTGCACGAGATGGGCGAGGCGGGCGAGCACGCTAAAGGTTTACCTGTCGGGCCGGGGCGGTCGGCAGGTGTTCGGTGGTGCGGTTATCCGCACCACCGTCCTCGGTGCCTCAGGCCGCCGACTCCGGCACGGCGCGGCCGGGCAGCAGCGCGCCGACCGAGATCGCTGCATAGAGCACGAGCGTGATCACCAGCGCAGACACGGCGAATGTCGGGACGCCCCCGATCACGGCCGGGCTCCGCAGCGCCGCGCTGAGCACGAGGAGGAACAGCGCCACGCCCGCCAGGGCGGGCCGAATGGTGCTGCATCGTGACTCCAGAACGTCTCCGTAGCAGTCCAGAGCGAGCATGAACGCCGCTGGAATTGCAAGGAGCAGCAACGCGAGTGCGAGACCGTGGCCTCCGCCCGCATCGGAGAGCAAGGCCGCCAGGACGAGCAGGGCCGGGAGCAAACGGCGGGACATCCTCACCAAGCTTCGCGCTCACCCCGGACGTTCCTTTACGCTCCGCGCCGCCACCTACGAAAGGCAGGAGACCGATGGCTGCTGCGTCGCTGACCTGGCTCGGACACGCGTCATTCCGCCTCGATTCGCCGAACGGCAAGCGCATCTACGTCGACCCGTGGTTCGACAACCCGAAGTGTCCTGCGAACGAGAAGGACCCGGACCGCTGCGACGTGATCGCCGTCACGCACGGGCATTCCGACCACCTCGGCTCCGTCGTCGCGATCACCGAGAAGCTCGGCTCGATGCCGATCGTCGCGCAGGTGGAGCTGAAAGGCTGGCTGCAGGCGCAGGGGGCGCAGACCGACGATCTTCCCGGTCCCAACAAGGGTGGGACGGTCGCGGTCGAAGGCGTCAGGTTCACGCTCACGAACGCGTTCCATTCGAGCTCGGCCGACGACGGGACGTACCTGGGCGAAGCCTGCGGGATCGTGATCGAGCTCGAGGACGGCAAGAAGATCTATTTCGCAGGCGACACCTGCGTTTTCGGCGACATGCAGCTCATCGGTCGCATCTACTCCCCGGACGTCGCCGTGCTGCCTATCGGCGGACACTTCACGATGGACCCGCGCGAGGCCGCAATGGCCTGCGAGCTGCTCGGTGTGAAGCGCGTCGTTCCGTCGCACTACGGGACGTTCCCGCTCCTGGCGGGAACGCCTGACGAGCTGAGGCAACTGGTAAAGGGCGTCGAGGTGCATGAAATCAACCCGGGCGGGTCGGTCGAACTGTGAGAGAGCGCTGGTTCGGTGCGACGGGACGCCGCGTCCCGGAGATCTCCGTCGAAGGCGAGCTCGACGTCGGCGAGGCACTGGTGCTCGATGACGTGTCGGATGAGCGCGAGTTACACGAAGCTCATTCGACCGGGCGGCCGATCGTCGTCCGGGCCGCTTCGGCGGAAGCAGTCAAGGCTGCGCTTGCGCATCCGGAGGTTGCGTCGGCGCTGGTTCCCGCCGAGCGGCGGGAACTGCTCGACCTGGACCTGCGCGAGCTGACGTATGGCCCGTAGCGGCCTCGTCGCGACGTACTCGATCGTCGCGTGCGATCTCGACGCGGGTCAGTGGGGTGTCGCGGTGCAATCGAAGTTCCTCGCTGTCGGCTCGGTGGTTCCCTGGGCCGAGCCGCAAGTGGGCGCGATCGCGACGCAGTCCTATGCGAACCCGCGCTACGGCCCGGACGGGCTCGCCCTCCTGCGTGAGGGAAGTTCGGCCGAGGAAGCGGTCGAAGCGCTCACGGCCGCGGACGAGGGCCGCGCCGAGCGACAGGTGGGCATCGTCGACGGGCAAGGCCGCGCGGCCACGTTCACGGGGAACGAGTGCCACGACTGGGCCGGCGGCCGTAAGGGAGACGGCTACGCGGCCCAGGGCAACATCCTCGTGTCCGAGGAGACGGTCGATGCGCTCGCGGTGACGTTCGAGCAGAACGGGCACCTCTCCCTCGCGGAACGGCTGATCGAGTGCCTCGCCGCCGCGCAAGCAGCGGGCGGCGACCGGCGAGGCCAGCAGTCGGCGTCGCTGCTGGTGGTAGAGAAGGACGCCGGCTACGCGAACCTGTCCGACGTCGTCGTCGATCTCCGCGTCGACGACCACGAACGCCCGGTCGTGGAACTACACCGGCTCTATGGATTGCACAGCGAGCTCTTCGGCGTGACCCCGCCCGAGGACTGGGTCAACGTCGACGAGGCTCTCACCGTGGAGCTACGTGACCGCCTCACCAGGCTCGGCTATGACGGCGAGCTCGGCAAAGCCTTCAACGACTGGGCGGGCACGGAGAACCTCGAGGAACGTGTCGAGGGGCTCGAGCGGATCGACCCGGTCGTGCTCGGCGCGTTGCGCAAACAGTCCGGCTAGGACGCGCGAATCCCTTTCAGCGTCACGAACCGGTAGCCGCAGGCTCGGACGGTCCGGATGACGCGCGGCAGTGCATCCGCGTCGATCGTCGTGCGATCCCGAGCAGACCCTAGGTGCATCATCACGATCTCGCCCGGAACGAGGTGATTGGTGACACGGTGCGCTGCGCCCGCGACGCTCTGCGACGAGGCGTCCGTCCAGCCCCAGCTGTCGACTGTCCAGCGCACCGAGACGTAGCCGAGACGGCGCGCGATGTCGAGCGTGCGTGGGTCGCGCGCGCCGTACGGAAAGCGAAAATAGGGACGCGGGTCACGGCCGGTCACCGCCTTGATCATCGTTTGCGCCCCAGTGATCTCCCTCGCCGCCGACCTTGCCGAGAGCCGCCGCAGGTCGAGGTGATTGATCGTGTGATTGCCGAGCGGATAGCGGCGGCCGATCGCGCGCGAGAGGGCCGGGTAAGACTTGAGGAAGTGGCCGCTGAGAAAGAACGTCCCGGTCACTCGCGACGATCGCCGGCGGCACTGCGTGAATCACGCATCTCCAGGGAGTCGCAATCCCGCGGCCCGAGTGCGCAAGGCGGGAACCGGATCCGCCGCGGGCTGCGCCACGAGCATCACTGCGCCGTACCCGTCGCCGACGAGCGAATCGACGAGCAGCTGGAGGCCGAGTGCAAGCGCAAAGGCCTTGTGCGCGTGCTCGCCGCCGAACGGCACCAGCTCGTCCTCCGACGCCGCACCGGCAATCACGTCCCCGAAGGTCACGCGTCCCATCGAGACGTCGCTGACGATCGGCCTGCCGTCGGAGCTCGGGATCGCGATGGCGAGCGGATTCGTCCCGGTGAGCTTCGGCCCTCCCTCCGGATGTCCGAGCCGCGGCGGCGAGGTGGCCGTCAGCACGGCCAGGAGCCCCCCTACGGCGACGCGGCGAGCCCAGTAGCCGAGCACTCCGGTCGGGAAGCAGTCGTGCGCGACGATCAACCGCACGGCCTCGGGCGGGTCCTCGAGCTGGCCCGCGCAGATCGCAGCGAGAGTGAGGTACCCGAGCGCGCCGCGGCCCTCCCAGCGCTCGTAGCAGGCCTCGGCGAGGACGCATTCCGGCTCTGCGGCCGGATCGAGGCCGGTCAGCGTCTCGAGCCAATCGACGCGTGCGAGCCCGTGCCCGCGCTTGCCGCGCCGCTCGGCATCGAGAAAGTGGTCGGCAAGCGTGCGGGTGTCCTCTTCCGAGAAACCGAGCGCGCGGATCCGCTCCCCGACCTGCACGGCGGCGAGCATACTGAGGCGATGGTTCCGGAGGCAAAGCTCGAGAACGGCGTCCCGCAGGGCGAGGGCTGGTTCGTCGTCAACGCGCACGATTCCCGCTGGCTACACAACGAGCTCGGCGCTTACTGTGGCTTCGAAGGCAAGGACGGCGCGGCGTTCGAGCAGCTGGGGATCAACTTGAACGTGCTGCCGCCGGGAATGCCGATGGCGATGTACCACCAGGAGCCGGGCCAGGAGGGCTTTCTGGTCTTGAGTGGCGAGTGTCTCCTCGTCGTGGAGGGTCAGGAGCGTCCGCTCAAGGCGTGGGATTTCGTCCATTGCCCGCCGAGGACGAAGCACGTCATCCTCGGTGCGGGCGGAAGCCCTGCAGTGGTTCTCGCCGTGGGAGCCCGTAAAGGCGGCGCGAGCTATCCGGTCGACGAGACCGCGGTTCGCCTCGGCGCCGGCGTCGACAAAGACGTGACCTCACCCAAGGAGGCGTATGCGAGGTTCTCGCCGGTCGAGGAAGGACCGGCGCCCGAGCTTTCCTAGCGTGCGACGAGTGTCAGCGGCTTGACGATCGTGCCGCGGTCGAGCGCGAGAATCTGCTCGGCGATCTTGCGAATCTCGCCCGCGCTCTCCGAATCTGGGGCGGTCGTCATGAGCGGCTCGCCCGCGTCGCCGCACTCGCGCACCAGTGGATCTAGCGAGACGCGGCCGAGCAGCGGAATCTCGAGCTCGGCGGCGAGACGTTCGCCGCCGCCGGAACCGAAGACGTCGCCGGTCATGTTCTCGACCACGCCGGCGAGCCGCATGCCGGTCTTCTGCGCCATCACCCCGGCGCGCGACGCGACTTCCTGTGCAGCCGGCTGCGGTGTGGTCACAACGATGGTCTCGGCGCGCGGCAGCAGCTGGCCGAGCGAGATGGCAACGTCGCCCGTGCCCGGCGGCATGTCGACGACGAGGACGTCGAGCTCGCCCCAGTGCACGTCGGACAGGAACTGCTCGAGCGCTTTATGCAGCATCGGCCCGCGCCACATCACCGGCTGGTTGTCGTCGAGGAAGAAGCCGATCGACATCAGCTTCAGGTCGTGCTTCACCGGCGGGACGATCATCTTGTCCACGAGCACCGGCTTCTGGCGGATGCCGAGCACGTGCGGGATCGAATGGCCGTAGACGTCTGCGTCGAGCACGCCGACCTGCTTGCCGGCCTGCGCCAGCGCCACGGCGAGGTTCGCCGTCAGCGTCGACTTGCCGACTCCGCCCTTGCCGCTGCAGACGGCGAGCACACGCGTCGACGCGTCGAGCGAGAGACCCTTCGAGCGCTCCTGCAGCCCACCGCGCAGCTTCGTCGTCAGCGCCTGGCGCTCCTCGGGCGTCATCACGTCGAAGCCGAGCGCAACGCGCTCGACGCCGGGCACGTCCCGCAGCACCTCGGCCACCTGTTGCTGGAAGGAATCACGCAACGGGCAACCCGCAATCGTGAGAGCGATCGTGACACGCACGTCGCCGCCGTCGATGTCGACGCCGCGCACCATGTCGAGCTCGGTCACAGGCTTGCGCAGCTCGGGGTCGATGACGCGCTCGAGCGCCTTCATGATCAGATCGCGGTTCGGCTCGCTCACGAGTCTCAGCCTAGCCGTTCCAATTTCTTCGCCGCGGGGGCCAGCGGACGCGGATCCTCCAGCACCGGAAGGTAGAGATCGCCGTGCTCTTCGATCCGCCGGAGCGCCTGCTCCATGCCGAAGTTGCGCGGCCTGATGTTCGGCGTGAGCTCCTCCCAGCGTAGGGGCGTCGAGACCGGAGCACCCGGCTTCGGGCGCACGGAGTAGACGGAGGCGATCGTCTTGCCGTGCCCGTTCTGCCGGTGGTCGACGAGCACGCCTTCGCGTTTTTTCTTCAACCACTCGGTCGTGACCTTGCCCGGATGCCGGCGCTCGAGCAGCCGCGACGCCTTCTCCGCGAACTCGTACGTCTGCGCGAACGTCGAGCGGCGGGTGATCGGCGCGACGACGTGGATCCCGTCGGCGCCGCTCGTCTTGACGTAGCCGGGGAGCTCGAGCTCATCGAGCAACTCGTGGATGAGGTGCGCAACCTCGATCGCGAGCTCGAAACCGTCGTCGGGCGGATCGAGGTCGAAGAGGACGAAGTCCGGCCGGTCCGGCTTGTCCACGCGCGAGTACCAGGCGTTCATGTCGATGCAATGCATCTGCACCATCCAGAGCAGCGCCTCGGTCGAGTTCACGAGCGGGAAGTCGACGAGCCGCGACTCACCCTCACGAGGCCACGTGCGGAACTGGCGCGTCGGGATCCAGTCCGGCATTCCCTTCGGGGCCTGCTTCTGGAAGAAGCCAGGCTTGTCGATGCCCTCGCGGTAGCGCTTCATCGTGAACGGACGGTCGCGCAGGTGCGGGAGGAGCGCCGGCACAACCTGCCGGTAGTACTCGAACAGGTCGCCCTTCGTGATCCCGTCCTCAGGGAAGAGGACGCGGTCGGCGCTGCTCAGCTCGACGGTCTTGGCCACGCCTGTGTAGCGATATCAGCCGCTGGGGGCTTGACAAGGCAGGGGTGGTTTGTTCAAATGACTTAGTCGATTGTATTAGTCTTCTGTCTAGGAGGTGGACACCATGGCCTATCAGCTGGAAGGAAGCCTGCTGGAGGTCTGTACCTGCAACATCCTCTGCCCCTGCTGGGTCGGGGAGGACCCCGACGGCGGCACGTGCGACGGCCTGTTTGCGTGGCACATCGACAAGGGCAGCGTGAACGGCACGGACGTCTCGGGCCGAACGTTCGGATTCGTCGCACACATCCCGGGCAACGTCCTCGACGGCAACTGGCGGATCGTGGTCTTCCTGGACGACGGCGCCTCCGAGGAGCAGCAGCAGGCCCTGCTCGACGTCTGGACCGGAAAGCTCGGCGGCCCGGTCGCGGACCTCGCGCAGCTCGTGGGCGAGATCATCGGGACCGAGCGTGTGACGGTCACCTTCAAGGTCGAGGGAGCGAAGGGCACGATGAAGTACGGCGAGTTCGCCTCAGCTCAACTCGAGCCCTTCAAGGGTGCGACCGGGGAATCGACAGCCCTGTACGACACGATCTTCACGACGATTCCTGGCTCGGCCGCATACGTCGGGAAGGCGGAGCACTACAAGGTCGACCTGCCAAAGCACGGCTTCGAGATCGACCTGCAGGGCCACAACGCCGTGCAGGGAAGCTTCCGCTTCGAGGCCTGAGCGGCGATGTGGCCGAGGGTCAGAGACCAGCGCGTCTTAGTCGCGGCCCTCACGGGCCTCGTCGGACTGACCTGGCTGAGCCTCTGGGTCTGGGGGCGCTCCCCCTACGCCGCATTCCTCAGCCACAGGGAGCTCGGGCACGTCCAGGGCGTGGGCGGCCAGTACGGCTGGACAGCTTTCCTCTTCGTCGCGGGCTGGACGCTGATGATCGTGGCGATGATGCTTCCGACCAGCCTGCCGCTCGTGGCGCTGTTTCACTCATTCGTCCGCGAGCGGCCGAACAGGGGCCGGCTCACGGCGTTGGTCGTGACCGGCTACCTGTCTGTTTGGACGCTGTTCGGCTTCGTCGCGCACACCGGCGACCGCTTCGTGCATGTAACCGTCGAGCGAAGCGGCTGGCTGGGGGCGAACACATGGGTGATCGGAGCGGGAACGGTACTGCTCGCTGGGCTGTACCAGTTCACGCCACTCAAGTACAAATGCCTCGATAAGTGCCGCTCGCCTTTGAGCTTCGTGATGGAGCACTGGCACGGCGGGCGCGGCGAACAGGAGGCCTTTCGTCTCGGTGCCCACCACGGCGTTTTCTGTGTGGGCTGCTGCTGGTCGCTGATGCTGCTGATGTTCGCGGTCGGCGTCGGCAATCTCGCCTGGATGCTCGCGCTTGCCGCTGTAATGGCTGTCGAGAAGAACGTCTCCTGGGGCCGGAGGCTGAGCACGCCCCTCGGCGTGTTGCTGGTCGGGTGGGGTCTTGTTCTCATCGCGACCGAGGGATCGATCACAGGGGGTGTCTGACGATGGCGACCGTCACGGAACAGGAGCTGATCACGCGGGCGTGAGAGAGCCCGCGCTGAAGACCACCGCGCGTTCGGCGGCAGAGGAGGCGCTGCTCGACGCGGCCGAGCGCCTGCTCGTCGACGGCGGCTACACCGGGGTCACGACACGACGTCTCGCCGAGGAGGCGGGCGTCAACCACGGGCTCGTCCACTACTACTTCGGCTCGATCGAGAACGTCCTAATCCGCACGCTCGAGCGGTTCACGGAGCGGCTCACGCAGCGGCAGCGAGAGATGTACGCGGCGGACATCCCGTTCATCGAGAAGTGGCGCACGGCGATGCGCTACCTCGTCGAGGAGGACGTCCGTTACGAAAAGGTCTTCCTCGAGCTGCAGGCGCTCGCGTGGAACCGACCCGAGATGCGCGAGCGCCTGGCACCTGTCGACGCCGAGTGGCGGGCCGTGCTGACGGAGGCGTTCGCGAAGCCGCGGGAGGAACTCGGGATCGACATGCCGCTCGACGCGCTCGTCGCCTTGGTGGTCACCTTCAACTTTGGAATCATGGTCGAGCGTCTCTCCGGAATCACCACCGGGCATGCGGAGCTGCTCGACTGGATCGACCAGTTCCTGGAGGAACGATGGCAACGACGTTAACCAAAGTTCGCGAGCAGACGCGCGCCCGCTACCCGGACGAGTCCGGCTACGTCGAGCGAGACGGCGTCAACTTGTACTACGAGGTCTACGGCTCCGGTGAGCCCACCGTCCTCCTCCTGCCGACGTGGTCGATCATCCACTCGCGGCACTGGAAGATGCAGATCCCGTACCTCGCGCGCCACTGTCGCGTCGTCACGTTCGACGGACGCGGCAACGGGCGTTGCGACCGCCCGCAGGAGGCCGCCGCCTACGACGAGCGCGAGTTCGCAGCCGATGCACTCGCCGTGCTGGACGCGACAGAAACACAACGCGCGGTGATCGTCGGCTTCTCGCTCGGCGGACAGCGCGGACTGCTGTTGGCCGCCGAACACCCGGAGCGTGTCGACGGAGCCGTCTTCATCGGCCCTTCGTTCCCCGGGGGAGGAGATCTGCTGCCGGAGCGAGCCGTCTTTTCCGACTTCGATCGCGAATACGACACGTTCGAAGGCTGGGCCAAATACAACCGGCACCACTGGCTGCGCGACTACCGGGACTTCGTCGAGTTCTTCATGTCGAAGATGTTCACCGAGCCGCACTCGACAAAGCCGATCGAGGACACCGTCGGCTGGGCGCTCGAGACCGACGGCAAGACCCTGATCGCGACACACGAAGGGCCGGGGCTGGAACCTGAGGAGGCACGAGCCCTCTGCCGCCGCGTCCGCTGTCCTGTGCTCGTCATCCACGGCGCCCGAGACGCGATCGCATCCGTCACCCGAGGAGCCGCGTTCGCCGAGCAAACGGGAGGCGATCTCGTGGTGTTGGAAGGATCGGGTCACGCGCCGCACGTCCGCGATCCAGTCAAGGTCAATCTCCTGCTCCGTGACTTCGTCGTTCCCGCCAGGCCGGCAGCGCGCTGGGTGCGAGGCAAGTCTCGCCGCAAGCGCGCGCTCTACATCTCCTCGCCGATCGGGCTCGGGCACGCGCAACGCGACGTGGCGATCGCGGACGAGCTCCGCAAGCTCCACCCCGACCTCGAGATCGACTGGCTCGCACAACATCCGGTCACCGCGGTTCTAGAAGCACGCGGCGAGCGCATCCATCCGGCGAGCGAGCACCTCGCGAACGAGTCCGGCCACATCGAGAGCGAGTGCGCCGAGCACGATCTGCACTGCTTCCAGGCGATTCGGCGAATGGACGAGATCCTGCTCGCGAACTTCATGCTCTTCCACGACGTCGTGCGTGACGACCAGTACGACCTCTGGATCGGAGACGAGGCGTGGGAGCTGGACTACTACCTGCACGAGAACCCGGAGCAGAAGAACGCCGCCTACGTCTGGCTGACCGACTTCGTCGGCTGGCTCCCGATGGAGGACGGCGGGGATCGAGAGGCCTTCCTGACCGCCGACTACAACGCCGAGATGATCGAGCACATCGCGCGCTTTCCGCGTATACGCGATCGGGCGATCTATGTCGGCAACGACAGCGACATCGTCCCCGACGCGTTTGGGCCGGACCTGCCGGACATCCGTGACTGGACGAAGGAGCACTACGACTTCGCCGGCTACGTCACGGGCTTCGACCCGGCCGACTTCGCCGACCGCGAAGCGCTCCGCGCCGAGCTCGGCTACGCACCCGACGAGCAGGTCTGCATCGTCACCGTCGGCGGCTCCGGCGTCGGCGGCCACCTGCTCCGCCGCGTGATCGAAGCGTTTCCAGAGGCGAAGGAGCGCGTGCCGGCGCTGCGCATGGTCGTCGTCGCCGGCCCGCGCATCGACCCAGCGACGCTGCCGCAAGCCGAGGGCTTGGAGGTACGGCGCTACGTGCACGAGCTGTATCGCCATCTCGCTGCGTGCGATCTCGCGGTCGTTCAGGGAGGCCTCACGACGACGATGGAGCTAACGGCGAACCGGCGTCCGTTCATCTACTTCCCGCTCCGGCATCACTTCGAGCAGAACTTCCACGTCCGCCATCGGCTGCACCAGTACGGCGCGGGACGCTGCATGGCGTTCGACGAGTCGACACCGGAAGCCATCGCAGAGGCGATCGCAGCAGAGATCGGTCGCGAGGTCGCCTACCGGCCGGTCGAAACGGACGGCGCCGCCCGCGCGGCGGCCCACATCGCCGAGTTGCTCTAGCAATCCAGCTGGACGCCCATCACTGACAACGTCCGCCCCCCGCGGAATTAGCGAGCCATTGCGAAGGAGAAGCCGGAACAACCTATCCGGATAGGGCGCGGACGAGCTGCTGGCATAACTGCGGCGTTCCCGCTGCGACGACCCGTGAACGCCCTTCCACGTCGAGCGGCGCGGCCGCAAACGGTGGCGCGTCGGGGAGGTCGATCGCGAGGCCGCGCTCGAGGACGAGCAGCTGGGCCCCGGCGATGTCCACCGCACGGGCAGGCTTGAGCGAGCAGACGGCGTCGATGCGGCCCGCAGCAAGGTGACAGAGCGAGAGCGCCAGGGAGCCCATGATCCGCAGGCGGTAGGCGAGATCGACAACGGCCGCGGCCTTCTCGGCGACGGAGGCCGTGCGCGTCGCTTCGAACGCGAGAATCTCGATCCGCTCCTTCGGCAGGTCGCCCTCGAGCGGCCGGCCGTCGAGCGTCGCGCCTTCACCGCGCGTCGCCGTCCACTCTTCCTCGGTGCCGAAGTCATGCACGAAGCCGAAGTCGACATCGCCCATGGTCGGGCCGGAGGCGACCGCGATAGAGAGCGCGAAGTAGCCGATTCCGCGTTTCGCGTTCAGTGAGCCGTCGATCGGGTCGATCACGACGAACGTCGCGCCGTCACCGATGACGCCGACTTCTTCGGAGACGATCGTCAGGCCGTCGAGCTTCTCGAAGCGGGCGAGGATCGCGCGCTCGGCCCCTGCGTCGATCGCCGTCGTGTCGTCGCCGCCCTTCCCGGACCCGACGACCGGCTCGCGGTCGGATCGCAGCGGCAACTCGGCGAGCACGCCGCGCACGTCCTCGACCGCAGCGCGGCAGAGGGCGAGCCAGTCAGTCAAGCGGGTGGAAGAGCAGGCCCGAGGTCAGCTTGGGATAGAAGTAAGTGCTCTTCTGAGGCATCGTCTCGCCGCGTCGCGCGACCGCCCAGACATCCTCGATCCGGGTCGGACGAAGCAGGAACGCCGCCTCGGCCTCGCCCCGATCCACCGTCGCAACGGCTTCGGCGCGCTCCGGTGTGTACGTCACTCCGTCCAGTGCGATCCGCTCGACGATCTCGACGTCGAGGCCGTCGCCGTTCAGCAACTCGTACTTCCCGTCGCGATAGAGGACGACGCCCGGCAGATCGTCTCCGGGCTCCTCGATCGGCGTGCCACGGGCACCGTTGACGCGCTCAGCCATTCGATGCGTGGGGAAGATGGTTAGCCCCGCCTGCTCCGTCGGCACGAGGACGACCATCAGGTAGGGCGAGCCGCCGTCCTGCGCATATGCAACCGCGGTCTCGTAGCGGTGGTGACCGTCCGCGATCAGGAGCTCGGTGTTCTCGAAGCTCGGCGCGTCCCCGACACGCCAGAGCTTGTCGCCACCGCTCTGGAGATCGGGCTCGCGCGCAGGCGGCTGGAGCGGATCTCCCTCGTAGAGGAGAAAGATCGGCTCGAGCTGCGTGCGGGTGGCGCGGAGCAGCCGGAGCCGGCCCTCTTTCGGACCGCTGTGGGTGCGCTCGTGCGGGAGGACGACCCCGTTCTCGTAGGGCTCTGCTCGGAGGGAGGCGACCAACCCCGTCCTCGTGCGGGAAACACCGTCCGGGCCGACGTAGTCCTGTGAAAGGAGCCAGTAGCCGAGCTCCTGATCCCTCGTGAGCACGCCCTGTTGGCGCCAGTCCATCACGTCCCGACCGGCCCGCTCTTCGTCGTCGGGAAGCGTCAGGTGGACGACGTTGTACGGGCTGCGCGCCAGATACTCCTCGCGCTGCTCGGGCGAGAGCACGTCATACGGCGGCGCGACCAGCCGCTCCAGCGGGCCGGCCTTCGACTCGTCGTAGCGCTCGGCACGGAACGGCTTGACCACTGCCATTCGGCCGACCCTAGCATCCGGGTTCGGACCTAGACTTTGCGTCGTGAGCGTCACTCGCCTTCAGCTCGTTCCCGTGGGGGAAACCATGTTTCCCCCACGATGTGCCCCCTTCTTTTTAGGACGCCTCAGCTCACGCGCCGCTGAGATCGCCGCGTGAGCGCAATCTCAGAGCTGTCCGAGGAGCGGGTCGTCGAGGGCATCTACGCGGTAGCGCGCAAGCAGCGGCTGCGCACGAAGGGCGGCGCCCCATACCTCGCGCTCGAGCTCGTCGATCCGAGCGGTCGCATCGACGCACGTGTCTGGCACGACGTCGAGCTGCTCGACGCGCGTTTCGCAGAAGGTGACGCCGTGCGCGTGCTCGGCCGTGTCGAGAAGTTCCGGAACCGACTGCAGGTAGACGTGCGGACGCTCGAGGCCGCGCCGGAGGCGGATCCAGCGGAGTTCGCGCCGGCGTTGCGGCGCGACGCCGACGAGCTGGACGGCTTTCTGGAGTTCCTCGCCGGCGAGATCTCGCACGAGGGTCTCGCGGGGATCGTGAACCGCTTCATCTCTGATGACGTCTTGCGCGCGTCGCTGCGGCGCCTCCCTGCTTCGGAGACTCACCATTCATATGCAGGCGGCCTGCTCGAGCACACCGTCGGCGTCGCCACGATCTGCCGCGAGACCGTTCAACTGCATCCCCGCCTACGTGGCGATCTTCTGATCGCCGCGGCGCTCCTGCACGATGTCGGCCGCGTCGCCGAGTTGACCGCGGGCCCGACGTTCAGGCAGACCGACGAAGGCCGCCTACTCGGGCACGTCCACCTCGGGTTGCGCATGGTCGAGGAGCGGGGCAGCGGTGTCCAGGCCGACGCGCGCTCTGAGCTGCTGCATGCAATCGCCTGTCATCACGACGCACGGGCTGCGCGCACCGCCGAAGCGTCGGTGCTCTATCACGCGAACCAGCTCGACGCGGTCGCTGCGACGCGACCGGTACCCGACAACTAAGGCACCGACTAGGCGGCGTCGCATAGCGGCCGCGCGGGCTCTGCCCGTGCGGCCGTCTAAACCAGATTCCGGCACAACCTTCGCAGTCAACTTCCCACGGCAGCCAGGTAGCGTCATGCGATGAGATCGATCGCGCTCGCGCTCAGCGCGAGTTTGACGTGGGGACTCGCCGACTTCTTCGGCCCACTGAAGGGGCGAAAGCTCGGCGCGCTGCGCGCGCTCGTGTACGTGCAACTCGGAGGGCTCGTCGCGATCGCCCTGGCGATCGCGATTCGAGGCAAGGGACCTGCGGGCCTGAACGCACTCTTCGCGATCCCGGCGGCGATCTCGGGCACGCTCGGCCTCTACGCCTACTACCGGGGTATGGCGATCGGCGCGATGAGCATCGTGGCTCCGATCGCAGGCATCTCCGCCGGGGTGCCGGTGATCTTCGGGATCGTCACCGGCGACCGGCCGTCGCTCTGGCAGTGGCTCGGAATCACCGCGGCGCTCGGCGGCGTCTTCCTGGCATCACGGGAGCCCGGCCGCGGTGGCCGAGTTGCGGCCGGCGTCGGCCTCGCGCTGCTTGCAGCCATCGGGTTCGGCGGCTACTTCCCTCCGATGCACGCAGCAGGAGAGGCCGACTTCTGGTGGGCGTCCCTGATCTTCCGCATGACGTCCACGTCCGTCATCCTCGCGGCGGTCGCGATCCGGCGCCCGTCACTTGCCGTCTCCGCGATCGAGGTGCCACTGCTGGCGCTGATCGGGATCGGCGACATGCTTGGCAACCTGCTCTTCGCGGCAGCCTCGACGAGCGGACTCGTGAGCATCACGTCGGTGCTGGCATCGCTCTATCCGATCATCACAGTCGTGCTGGCGCGCCTTGTCCTCAAGGAACGCGTAGCGCGGTCACAGGAGGCGGGAATCGCATTGACCCTCGCCGGCGTCGCCCTCATCTCGGCCGGCTAGCGCGCTTACAGAGGAAGCTCCGCGACGCGGCGGTCGATCTCGTCACGGATCTTGCGGACCGTCTCGACATCCTTGCCGGCAGGGTCCTGCAGTTCCCAATCGATGTAGCGCTTGCCCGGGATGACGGGGCACGCATCGCCGCAGCCCATCGTCACGACGATGTCGGCCCACTCGGCGTCGGCCGCGTCGAGCTGCTTGGGCACGCGGTCAGCGAGCTCGGGCATCAACTCGGCCACTTCGGGATGCACGTGCACCGCAGGGGTGGTCCCCGCCGAGCGTGCGTTGCCACCGCGCCGTGCGTAGAGAGCCTGCGCCATCTGGGAACGCCCGGCGTTCTGTTTGCAGACGAAGAGAACGTTCATGCGCCGAGCGCTCCACGTAGCGCCGCAATCGCCTCGGGCACGAGCCGGTAGTAGGCCCACGTGCCACGTCGTGACGACTCGACGAGCCCAGCCTCGCGCAAGATCTTGAGATGGTGAGAGATCGTCGGCTGCGAGAGCTCGAAGGTCTCGGTGAGGTTGCACACGCAAACCTCCTCTGCCGCCGAGAGACTGTTGATGATCGCGACGCGCGTCGGGTCCGCAAGTGCCTTGAAGCGCGCGGCGAGCTCGGCCCGCTCGAGGGCGGTCAGCGGCTCCATTTCCGGGCCGCAGCAGATCACCGGCAAGACTGCGATTGACTTCATCGACGTCGATCAATATAGTAACTGCATCGAAGGACGTCAATGAAGGGAGCGCCATGAGCACCGACCTCAAGGAAGAGATCCGTGCCCGGTATGCCGAGGCCGCTGTCCGGGCCGATGCCGGCCAGGGCTGTAGCGGCGAGGCCTGTTGCGCCGAGAACGGCTGTTGCGGCGACGCCGGCCCTGACGCCTTCGGCGCCAGCCTCTACGAACCGCAGACCCAGGCCGGCCTGCCGGAGGCGGCACTACTCGCAAGCCTCGGCTGCGGGAACCCGACTGCGGTCGCCGACCTCCACCCGGGTGAGGTCGTGCTCGACCTCGGCTCCGGCGGAGGCATCGACGTCCTGCTGTCGGCAAAGCGGGTCGGTCACAAAGGTCTGGCCTACGGCGTGGACATGACCGATGAGATGCTCGAGCTCGCACGCCGCAACGCGAGCGATGCCGGCGTCACGAACGCCCACTTCCTCAAGGGCGACATCGAGAACATCCCGCTGCCGGCTGACTCGATCGACGTCGTCATCTCCAACTGCGTCGTCAATCTTTCGACCGACAAGCCGCAGGTGCTGCGGGAGATCTTTCGCGTGCTGCGCCCCGGTGGACGGGTCGGGATCAGCGACGTCGTCGCGGAGGACCGGCTCTCCGCCGTAGACCGCGCCGAGCGTGGGAGCTACGTCGGTTGCATCGCGGGCGCGCTCTCGAAGACTGAATACGAGAAAGGTCTAGCCGAAGCAGGCTTCGGCGAGGTCTCGGTCGCTTTCACGAATCGCGTCGCGGACGGCATGCACAGCGCGATCGTCAAAGCTGTCAAACATTGAAACGAACGTTCAGCACATCGCCGTCCTGAACCACGTACGTCTTACCTTCTAGACGTTGGAGGCCGCGTCGCGCGGCCTCCGCGTGTGATCCGGTCTCGACGAGGTCCTCCCAGCGGATGACCTCGACACGGATGAAGCCACGGGCGATGTCCGTATGAATCGTCTCCGCCGCTTCCAGCGCCGCCCGCCCGCGCCGCAGCGACCACGCGCGAGTCTCCTTGTCGCCCGCGGTGAAGAAGCTGATCAGTCCGAGCTCGTCGCTGAGGCGCCGCACCACCTCCTCGAGCGCGGACGCCCCCTCGCGAAACGCGGAAGCATCCTCGCCGGACATCTCCGCGAGCTCGGCCTCGAGCTTGAGATCGATGCCGCCGGGACCGTTCTCGACTGCGATCAGCGGCTTCATCGTCAGCGGCTCCAACCCCGAGGGCAGCTCGGACGACCAGTCGGCGAGAGTTCCGCCGGCGTCCACGTGCGCCAGCACACGTCCGAGCTCGCCCACCTCCTGCTTCAGTTTCAGTTCGCCCGACTTCGCCTGCTTCGTGACACGCTCGAGCCGTCGCTCGACGTGATCCCGATCGGCAATCAGCAGCTCGAGCCGCAGAGTCTCCAGGTCGTCGGCGGGAACCCGCGTGCCCGAGAAGCCGTCGAGCACGACGAGCAGCGCATCCACCTGGCGCAGATTCCCCAGCAGCTCGGGGCCCGTGCCCCGCACCTCGACGACTCGAATGGCCGCGGGCGTGACCTTGCGGGGGTGGATCACGCCGGCGATCTGCGTGAGCCTGGGATCCGGGATGCCCGCCATGCCGACGTCTCCCGTCGCCCGCGCACCGGTGAGCGCGTGGAACAGCGTCGACTTGCCGGAGCTCGGCAGCCCGACGATTCCGACCTCGAGGGCCAAAGCTACGGCTCCGCTGTCTGGGAGATCTGCTTCTGCAAAGAGACGAGCGCGCGGTGCTGAAGTGACTTGATCGCACCCTCGGTCTTGTCGAGGATCGTCGCCACGTCTGCGTTGGGCAGATTGAAGACGAACTTGAGGGTCAGTACCTGCTGCTGCTCGCTCGACAACCCGTCGATCAGCTCGAGCATGCTCTGCCGCCCGATCGACTGCAGCGCGGCGGCCTCGGCCGAGGGCTCGCTCTCACCCTCCGGCTCCGGCACCTCTTCCTCGGGCTGCCAGCGACGGTTAGCGCGGAAGTGGTCCATGGCAAGGTTGTGCGCGATCCGGAAGAGCCACGCGGAGAACGGCGCCGACTGCCACCTGAACCGCTTGATCGACTCCAGCATCTTGAGGAATGTCTGCGTCGTCAGATCCTCGGCGTCGTGCCTGTTGCCGACGCTCATGTGCAAATAGCTGTAGATGCGGTCGAAATGGATCAGGTAGAGCTCCTCGAGCGCGCCGCGATCACCCTGCTGGCCACGCTCGACGAGACGGCGAACATGCGCGGTCGCGTCCTTTGCGGGCCGCGCGGCGGCCCGGCTGGCTTCGTCGGCCATCAGCGCGGGAATGCCCGGGTAGGCGGTGCTTGTAACTCGGAGCCCGGCCTCAAGCGGCGGCCGAGCCGAACCCGACGCGGCTTTCGCGCGCAAACCTCTTCACGTAGACGACGCGCTGCAGGGCGATCGTGTAACGACCGTCCTCTGCGTCGAGCGCCAGGGCGGCCGAGCCCGTGCCCGCGCGGAGCTCTGTGGAGCCCAGCGCCTGCTCGAGGGCATCGGCGGCGGCCGGCGAGACGAGAGCGCCCATGATCTGGCCGCCGTCGAACGCGATCTCGATTCGAACCCGTTCCGATTCAGCCACCTGCAACCACCTCCGAGAGGACGCCGTGGACGGAATCCGGGTGGACGAACGCGACCTCGAGGCCGAACAGCCCCGCGCGCGGGCTTTCGTCGATCAGATCAGCGCCCGCGCCCGTAAGCTCGGCCAGCGCCGTCTCGAGATCGCTCACCTCGTAGGCCACGTGGTGCATCCCGGGCCCTCGCTTCGCGAGGAAGCGGCCGACAGGGGTGTCCTCGCCGAGTGGCTCGAGCAACTCGACGCGACTCTCGCCGATGCGGACCGACGCCGCGCGGACGCCCTGATCTTCCACCGTCGCGCGGTGCTCGATCTGCGCGCTGAACAACCGCTCGTAGGTCGCGAGGGCCGAGTCGAGGTCCTCGACCGCGACCCCTAGATGATGGATCCTCCGCGCCTGCACGCGAGCGATGCTATCGGCTGAGCTGTCTAGGCCTCGCTGGGCACGGAGACGATCGCGCGAGGCGTGCCGACGGTCTCGGAGGCGCGCGATTCCGGCTCGACGTCGGCGAGCAGGAGCAGCACCTCTTCGCGCATCAGGGTCTCCTTCTCGAGCAGTGCCTGGCTCAGCCGGTCGAGCGAGGCGCGATGCTTCTCGATCAGGCGGACTGCTTCCTCGTAGGCGCCGTCGGTCAGGTGAGCTTGTTCGTTGTCACGCATTCGTTTCGTCTCTTCGGAGAGCCCATAGTTGTCCGCGCGCAAGGTGCGCGACGTGACGACATCCGACATTCCCCACTCGAAGACCATCGCGCGCGCGATCTCGGTCACCTTTTCCAGATCGCTCGCTGCGCCGTTCGTCACGCGCCCGAAGACGACCTGCTCCGCCGCGCGGCCAGCGAGCGCGATCTTCAGCATGTCGATTAGCTCTTCCTTCGACTCCAGGTACCGATCCTCGTTCGGCAGGTGGAGTGTGTAACCGAGCGCCGTGCCGCGGGACACGATCGTGACCTTCTGCAGGTGGCCGAGCTCGCCCATCAGATGCGACATGAGCGCGTGGCCCGCTTCGTGGTAGGCGAGGATCCGCCGTTCCTTGTCTGTCAGCACCTTCTTCTGCTGCAGGCCGGCGACCACACGCTCGAGTGCGTTGTCGAAGTCGAGCGCACCAACGTACTTGGCATTGCGCCGCCCAGCGAGAATGGCCGCTTCGTTCGCGATGTTCGCAAGGTCCGCGCCGGTCAGGCCGGAGGTCTGGCGCGCGATCAGCTCGAGCTGAACGTCCGAGGAGAGCGGCTTTCTTCGCGTGTGCACGTGCAAGATCGCCTCACGACCCTTGCGATCCGGCGGCGCGACGAGCAGCTGGCGATCGAAGCGACCCGGGCGCAGTAGCGCCGGATCGAGATCCTGCAGGCGGTTCGAGGCGCCCATGACGACGACCTGGGCGCCGGAGGAGAAGCCGTCGAGCTCGACGAGCAACTGGTTGAGCGTCTGATCCTGCTCGCGATTGAAGCCGTGGCCCGTTCGCGCCGCGCCGACGGCGTCGAGCTCGTCGATGAAGATGATGGAGGGCGCGTGCTTCCGCGCCTCGTCGAAGAGCTTGCGAATGCGCGCTGCGCCGAGGCCAGCGAACATCTCGACGAACGCGGATGCGCTCTGCGCATAGAACTTCGCACCCGACTCGTTCGCTGCCGCGCGTGCGAGCAGCGTCTTTCCCGTTCCGGGCGGGCCGTAGAGCAACACGCCCTTCGGCACGACCGCACCGAGCTCCTCGAAGCGTTTCGGGTCGCGGAGGAACTCCACGATCTCGAGCAGCTCGGCCTTCGCCTCGTCCGCACCCGCGATGTCGGCCCACTCGATCGCTGTGCGCGGGTCGACCATGACGGTCGCCGGCTTCACCCGCGGCATCAGCTGCAGCATGCGCCAGAAGATGTACAGCAGTACGCAGTAGAAGGTCAGGCCCAGCAGTGGCCACCAATTGACCACGAAGTCCCTGAGCATGACCATGTAGCTGTGTAGATCCACCCCCGGCATCCCTTACTCATCATCTGCACGGAGGGTCCCGCGTCAACTAGAAGGTGGCGGCAATTCCCTCAGCGGTGGTGAATTCGACCCCCTGTTCACGCCAGGAAGCCGTGCAGATCGCCACCCGCTCGTCGTCGAGCCCCCGGGCCGCGTCCTTGACGAAGCGCACTTTGAGCCCTCGAGCCAGGAAACCTCGGATCGCCGCGTCGTCGCAGACGTCCGTCGCGACGCCGAAGACGACGATCTCGTGAGGATCGAGCCGTTCGAGCAGCCCTTCCGTGTTCGGGTTCGTGAAGACGTCGAAATTCTTCTTCAGGATCAGGAACTCGCGCCCCTCGAGGTAGCGCTCGGGCAAGAGCTCGAGCGTGATCGGAACGGGATCCTCCTGCTCGGTCTCCGGAATCTTGCGCGCACCGCGCGTGCCACGCAGGCAGTGCGGCGGATAGGTCGTGCGGAAATCGGGCTCGTCCGCGATCTCGGCGTCGGTCAGCTCGTGGTCGTCGGCGGAGGCGACGTGCACGATCCCGGCCGCGCGCGCGGCCTCGACGAGGCGTTTCATCGCGGGAACGGTCTGCTCCGCTCCGCGGACGTAGAGCTTCCCGTCCGGAAGCATGAAGTCGACCTGAGTGTCGACGTCCCAGAGGACGGTCACGTGACGAGCTCGAGCCGCCTGTCCGGCTTGTACTCGCGGCCGATCTTGGCGGATGGGCGTCCGTCCGTAAGCACGATGTCGGCGGTGAAGTCGTTCGAGCCGCGAATCAGCGACGAGCCGACGCCGTACGCATCCACCGGCACGCCCTTCTCCTCGAATTCGCTGATCTTGTCGATCGTGAAGCCGCCCGATGCGACGATCTTCACGTGCTCGAAGCCGTCGTTGTCGAGCGCGTCACGCACCTTGTGCACAAGCCGCTCGTTCACGCCCGTCGGCTTGAAGTCGCCCAGCTCTTCCCACAGCGAACGGTCGACGAGCATCTCCGACGTGTCGAGGCGTACGCCCCACAGCTTCGGCCCGAGAGTTCGGGCGACTTCGAGCGCGGTCTGCACGGAGTTGTTGTCGAAGTCGACGAGCACGGTGATGTTGATGTCGTCGGAGGCCCACTCCGCGAACTTCGTCGCGGCGAGCACCGTGTTGCCCCCATACGACGCGATCAATGAGTGCGGAACCGTTCCGATCCCGCGGCCGCCCCACCAGGAGGCCTGCTCGTCAGTGGTGACCCCGATCGGGGCGCCGACGATGCGGCCGGCGACATGCGCGGCGTAGCCGTCGCCTGTCTGCACGCGGTGATGATCGTGGCGCGCGGGCATGAAGATGATCGGCTTGCCGTTTGCAGCCTCCAGCACGCGCACGACGTTGGTGGTGATCAGCGTGCGGCGCGCGAGGACGCCGAGATACGCCGTCTCTAGATGGGCGAACAGGGTGTAGTCGCCCTCGATCGTCATCACCGTCTCCCAGGGCGCAACACGGTCACCGTCGTAGAGCGCGTGCACGGTGAGCTCGTCCCAGTCGTACGAACAGAGCTTGAGGATCGCGATTGCCTCGTCCATGCCGCCGAGATACGCATCCCCCTTCTGGAACGCCTGCATCACGACGCGCGGACGCCGACCGTCGTGCAGCAACGTCTCGCGCGCGTGGTTGAAATACGCGTCGGCGTAGTAGCCCTCGCGCATCTTCTCGACGGGCAGGTCGAAGACTTCGGGCGGTAGCCGCTCTTGCGTCCGTTCTGTGAGCTCCACGCTACTCCTGCTCTAGCTCGAGGCAAGCGGCGAGCGCGGCCTCAGCGACCTCGATCTGCGCCACCGACGGTTCTGCGGTCGCAAGGCGATGCTGGAGCTCGTGACCCGGCTTGGCGAGGGCGCGCGCGAACCGGTTCTCCGGGTTGCGCACCATCCAACCGAAGATCTCGGTCGAAGCGGCCAGCGCAAAGAGCTGCGCGCCGAGCCTCACCGGTCTGCGAACGTGGGCGGGCGCACGCGCCGCGAGCGTGTTGCCAATCGCGGTCGTCACGAGCAAGGGCCCGATCAGGTGCGACCCGCAGCGGTTGTGCTCCTTCGTCGCGCGCTTCCCTTGTTCATAGGAGCCGATGGAGATGTGCTCTGCGCCGTGATACGCGGCAACGTCCGCGCCACGCAGGGCGAGTGCGGCCGGCGCGATCGAAAGCAGCCCGCTGACGAGCTCCTGGGCCGCCGGGCCGACCGAGCGAGAGCCGCGCAGGAGCCTCACGACCGTGGCGCTGCCGACCATTGCCGCGGCGACGGCGGGACGCTGGAACGGCAGCTTCGCCTCCGGAAGCGCATGCCTGATCTGCGGGATGATCGCCATGGCGTCAAGCAAGCGGACCGGCCCACGGAGCAGAGGGCTCTCGACCTTGCTCGCCCACTGAGGCTTGCGTTGGGCCGCCACCTTCAGCTGCCCGTCCTCCGTGCGGATCGCGCAGGCCCAGGACTTGGGCCCGTGGACGAGCACGCCGTTGGCGAGCGCCATCCCACCGAGCCGAAGCTTCTCGTCGCTCATGCCATCGAGGTTATCGACTCAGAGTCGAATTCCGCAAATCAAGCTCTAGCTCAGGAGAGCATGGCCTGAGCGGCGTGCCTCATGAAGCTCACTGCGAGCTCGAGGTCCGCCACCGGGATGCGCTCGTCGGCTGAATGAATCAGGCGGGCCGCCAGCTCGGCGTCCATCACGCGCAACGGGAAGAAGCCGTACGCAACGGTGCCGAACGCCTCGCGGAACCAGTGGCTGTCCGTGAACCCGGCCACGCAGATCGGCGCCGGCCTCGCCTCCGGATCGACCTCGCTGATCCAGCCGGCTATGGCATCCCACAGCGGCGTCTGGATCGGCGAGCGCGTTCCTCCGTGCGCCTCGAGGCTCTCCAGTTCGTAGTCGCCGTCTCCGAGCACGGAGCGCACGATCACGTGCTGCTCCGCCGGTGTCGTCTCCGGAAGGAGTCGCGAGTCGACGATCACGTCGCAGATTGCCGGAATCACATTGCGCTTCTTCGAGGCGCTGATCATCGTCGGGGCAAGCGTCAGCGACAGCAAGGGCTCGACCATTTCGGCGAAGAACTCCCCGATCGCCCGCGCCCGTTCGAGAGCGTCCCGCGGGGACGCAGGCCGTTCGCCGGTGACCGCCTCGAGCAGCGCCTCCACCTCAGGCGTGAGGTATTGCTCGGGAACGTGCTCGCCGAGCGCGATGATCAGCGGCGCCGCCTTCACGAGTGCGTTGTCCGCGATCCCCGGCATCGACGCATGCCCGCTGCGTCCGCGCACGCGCAGACGGAACGGCGCGCTCATCTTCTCCGCGACCGAGCACGTGTAGAACGGCCGGCCGCCGAGCTCGAGCCGCTCGCCGGACCCTTCGTTGATGAGGTAGTCGCAGCGGACTGCGTCCGGATGCGTCTCGCACAGCCATTGCGCGCCGAATCCGTCACCGACCTCCTCATCGGCGGTCGCCGCAAAGATGAGATCGCCTGCAGGCTCGAACCCTTCGCGTGCAAGTGACGCAAGGGCGACCGCACTGGCTGCGACTTGCCCCTTCATGTCGAGCGCGCCGCGTCCCCACACCTCACCGTCGCGCAACTCGCCGCCGAACGGGTCCGCGGTCCACTCGGCCGCGTCAGCAAGCACGACGTCGGTGTGTGAGAGGAAGAGCAACGTCGGGCCGTCGCCGCGACCAGGGATGCGCGCAACGAGGTTTGCGCGTTCGGGCACCCGTGCGTAGAGCTCCACCTGCGCGCCGCTTTCCTCGAGATACTCGCGCAGAAGCTCTGCTGCGGCGGTCTCGTTGCCCGGCGGGTTGGTCGTGTCGACGCGGATGAGCTCCTGTAGGAGCTCGGTGACCTCGTCGCGGATCGACACCGTCGCCATCAACTACCCCTCCTCTTCCTTCGCGCGGGCGGTCAGCTCGTTCCGGGCGCGCCAGAGCCCCGGGAAGAAGTTGTGGTGGATCATCTTGCCGAGCACCTCGACCGGTGTCCCCTGTGTCCCGACGACCTGGTCGCCGATGATGCGCGCGACGACCTTGTAATGGCGGATCCGCCACATGGTGATCCGCTCGTCCCATTCGACCAACGCTTCGGCGAGCTGGTAGAGCTCTTCGTTGTCGCGCCCTTGGACGTACACCTCGACGAGGCCGAGGCCGGCCTGCGCCACCGCCGCCTCGAACGCCTCGCCGAGCGGCGGCGTCACCCGGCGAACGTCGCGGAAGCCCGGTGAGTCGAAGCCGCTGCCGTGTCCCAGAACGCGGCGGACGGTCTGGTACTCCCACGGTGACATCTGCTCCAGCATGTCGAGCTGACGCGTGATGAATTGCAGGCAGAGAGACGCGCGTCCGAGGAGCCGCAGAGCCGCCGCAAGCTCGCCTGAACGAAGGTGGGCGGTCGCCCGCGCAACTTCGGAGGTCCCGAGCTTGAGCCAAAGTTCGGACGACTGGTGCACCGTCTGGAACAGCAGCTCGTCAGGGTGGACCTGCTCGTCCGAGGACTTCTGCAGCGCGAGCAGCTCGTCCGTTCGCAGGTAGCGCTCGTAGTCCGAGGCCCCCTTGCCGGGCAGGATCGGCTCTGAGAAGTCCTCGTGAGTCTCGGTCGCCAAGTGCCTGCGGAGCATACTTCTCCTGCAATGAGCGACCTGTTCTCGGACGCAGCGGAGCAGCGACTCCCGGGTGTCGCGCCACTCGCGCTGCGGATGCGACCTCAGACGCTCGACGAGTTCGTCGGGCAGGAGCACGTGCTCGGCGAGAACTCGGCGCTGCGGCTGGCGATTGCGGAGGACCGCGTCCGGTCGGCCATCTTCTACGGGCCACCCGGCAGCGGGAAGACGACGCTCGCGCGAATCATCGCGCGCGCCACCGGCGCTGCTTTCGAGGAGCTTTCAGCCGTCTCGGCGACCGTCGCCCAGGTGCGTGAGGTTCTCGCGCGCGCACGTGAGCGACTCGGCTCGAACGGGCAGCGCACGATCCTGTTCCTCGACGAGATCCACCGCTTCAACAAGGCACAGCAGGATGCGCTCCTCCCCGGTGTCGAGGAGGGAGTGATCACGCTGATCGGTGCGACGACGGAGAACCCGTACTTCGAGGTCAACTCCGCGCTGCTGTCGAGAGCTCAGGTCTACGAGCTCGAGCCGCTGGCCGTGGAGGAGCTCGAGACGGTGGCGCGCCGCGGGGCGGCGGAGCTGGGCGCCGAGATCCCAGACGACTTGCTCCGGCTCATCGCCATTCGGGCCGGCGGTGATGCGCGCTCCGTCCACAACATCGTCGAGCTCGCCTTGCAGACAGCGCAGGCCGGGGGCGAGCCGCTCTCGGAGGCGCACGTGGACGATGCCGCGCGCAAGCGGCCGCTGCTCTACGACAAGACCGCGGACGCGCACTACGACTTCATCTCGGCGTTCATCAAGTCGATGCGCGGATCGGATCCAGACGCGAGCGTCTATTACCTCGCCGCGATGCTCGAGAGCGGCGAGGACGCCCGCTTCATCGCGCGACGCATGATCGTGCTGGCCTCCGAGGACATCGGCAACGCGGACCCGCGCGCGCTGCTGGTAGCGGTTGCGGCCGCGCAGGCCGTCGAGCACGTCGGGCTCCCAGAGGCGCGCCTGAACCTCGCCCAGGCGGCGATCTACCTCGCGCGCGCGCCCAAGTCGAACGCGAGTTATGAAGCGATCAAGCGCGCGACGAAGGACGTGCAGGAGCGGGGAAACATCCGGCCGCCGAAGGCATTGGCCGACGGCAGTTACTACGGGCGCAAGCTCGGCAAGGGAGAGGGCTACATCTATCCGCATTCCGATCCCGCCGGGTTCGACGTCGACTACCTCCCGGACGAGCTGAAGGGCACGACGTATTACGAGCCGGCGGAGAGCGGCGAAGAGGCGCCGGACTAGTCGGAGCCACGGCGGACCCGCTGCGCCGCGAACTTGCCGAAATCGCCGCCGACCTCCTCCCAGGCCTGCGCGACGCGCTCGACGTCATACTCGACGCGGCGAAACTGGAACTCCCCGTCGTCGCTCCGAAGCGCGTACGCCGCACGCACGTCACCGTCGAGCGGCATACCGGCGCTGCCCGGGTTGATGAGCGTCGTGCCGTTCGGTCCCGGCCTGCGGAACTGCTGGTGGCTGTGGCCGAAGACGACCGTCTTGTCGTGGACACCGTTCAGCATCCGCTCGTCGTCCTCGCCGGGCTGGGGCGGGAAGCTCTCGACGTCCGACAGCGGCGATCCGTGGACGTAGAGGACACCGTCCTGCTCGAACTGGGCCTGAAGGGAATAGACCAGGCCCTCGTACGTGTCCAGGCCGGAGTCGAGCTCTTGCAAGGCCGCCATCACCTCCGGCCGGTCGAGAGGCGGCTCGCGCAGCCAGCGCTCGCCGTTGCCGCGAATCCAGGTCGTGTTCGGCAGTTCGCGCAAGCGCTCGATCGTCTCGCGCGGCCACGGCGAGAACGATGCGAAGTCGCCGCCGAGGAGATAGGCGTCGGCCCCTGCGGCCTCCGCGTCCTTCAGCACCTCCTCCAGGGCAACCAGGTTGCCGTGGATGTCGTACAGGAGAGCGAGCATCGCTCACTAGGCTTCCACACGTGAGGATCGTCTGTCTCGCCGAAGTGGTGCGCTGATGGAGCTCAACCTCCACGAGTGGGGGGATCCGTCTGCGCCCCCGATCGTCTGTCTCCACGGGGTGAACGCGCACGGTCGCCGCTTCCGAAGGCTTGCCGAGGAGCGGTTTGGGAACCGCTTCCGCGTTCTGGCTCCGGATCTGCGCGGGCACGGCAACTCCGGGTGGGAACCACCCTGGACCTTCGCCACTCATGCGCACGACGTGCTCGAGACGCTCGACGCCGCCGGCGTGCGCCGTGCGCAGTGGATCGGCCACTCGTTCGGCGGCCGGCTCGTCCTCGAACTCGCGGCCCTCGCACCGGACCGAATCGAGCGGGCCGCGCTGCTCGACCCCGCGATCCAGCTTCTGCCGCACGTCGGCTTCGACTTCGCCGAACGCGAGCGTGCCGACCACGCCTACGACTCGGCTGAGGACGCAATCGTGGCGCGACTCGAGAGCGGTGCGCCGACACCGCGCGAACATCTCGAGGAGGAGATGCTCGAACACCTGCTGCAGCATCCCGACGGCCGCTGGCGCTTCCGGTACTGCCAGAGCGCCGTCGTCTCCATGTACGGCGAGCTCACAACTCCTCCGCCGCCGCCCGAGATGCTACGCGTGCCGACGTTGCTCGTCCATGCGGGCGCGTTCGGCCTCGTCCGCGAAGATCAGATCGACGCCTACCGGGCCGCGCTCGGCGACCTGATCGAGGTCGTCGAAGTCGCCGGCGGTCACATGGTGTACTGGGACGCGTACGAAGAAACTGCGGACGCGATCGAGCGGTTTCTAGAGGATGCGGGCTCCTAGGCGCCGACTCGGCGGCGGCGCTTAGAGGCCGTGCGGGCTCCGCCCGTGCGGCCGTCTGTTGGCGCCGCGAGCACCTACAAGATTCGCGCTCCTAGCGCACTCGCGACGAGCTCCACCGCGAGCTTGCCGGTTTCGTTCTCGCGGTCGAGCACAGGGTTCACCTCGACGACGTCGAGGGAGGACGCGAGGCCCGACTCCGCGACGAGCTCCATCGCAAGGTGCGCTTCGCGGTAGGACAACCCACCGCGTACCGGCGTCCCCACGCCCGGTGCGACGTCGGGATCGATCGCATCCATGTCGAGGCTCACGTGAACGAAGCCGGGCCCGGCCACGTGTGTGAGCGCCTCGCGAATCGCACGTTCGACACCGAGGCGATCCACGTCACTCATCGTGAACACCTTCGCATCGAGCTCGCGCAGCAGCTCACGCTCGCCTTCGTCCAGCGCACGGACTCCTACGAGCGCAACGCGTCCCGGCTCGAGCGCCGGCAGGCCCCAGCCCTCGCCCCGGAAACGGTCGCCGGCTAGGCCAAGCGCAGCGGCGAGCACCATGCCGTGCACGTTGCCGCTCGGACTCGTCTCGGGACTGTTCAGATCTCCGTGCGCGTCGACCCAGATCGCACCGCCGGGGCCGTGCTCCTCCCTCAGGCCCGAAAGGGTTCCCAGGGAGACCGAGTGGTCACCACCGAGCACAACGGGAACAAATCCGTCGCGCGCCGCGCGCCATACGAGCTGGGCGATTCGCTCGGACGTCTGCTTGATCTGGGGCAGAAAGCGGGCGTGCTCGTCGCCGGCGTCTGTTGCCTCTGCGACCGCAGTCTCGACGTTTCCCAGATCCACGTATTCGTAGCCGAGCTCGCCCAAACGCGCTGCCAGCCCTGCGTAGCGGATCGCGGAAGGACCCATGTCAACACCGCGGCGCCCCGCGCCCAAGTCGAGCGTCGCACCGATGACGGCGACTTTGCGACGGGGTGGTTGAAAAGACAAGGCCAACAAGGCTAACTTGCGGACCCATGGGGGAGGCCGACGCGGTGGGCACCATCCGGGTTCTCCTTGCCGACGACGACGCCCCCTTCCTGGACGCCCTCTCACCCTTGATCGAGCGCCAGCCCGAGCTTGCGGTCGTCGGCACCGCTCTCGACGGGCTCGCCGCAATCGAGCTCGCGGACGAGCTGTCACCCGACGCGGTGGTGATCGACCTGCACATGCCGCGGCTCGACGGAGTGTCTGCAGTCGCCCGGCTACGGCGCGACCATCCGAGCATGTGCGTGATCGCGCTGACCGGCGACGAGCATCCCGCGCTGCACGAGGCAGTGACGGAGGCAGGTGCAGACGCAGTCCTGATGAAGGCGGAGTTCGTGGACGTCCTGATGGAGAGGCTCGCTGCGGCCAAACCGGGCGTCTAGTCGGGCTAGACTGCGGGCCGCCCGGGCGAGGTAGCTCAGTTGGTAGAGCACACGGCTGAAAACCGTGGTGTCGCCGGTTCGATTCCGGCCCTCGCCACTCCTATCCATGCCGTTTGCGGCGTCAAGCCGCATCCCTCAGTGGCGCGTTGTCAAGTCGATTGGCAAGTAGGGATGCGCCGGAGTGCTTCTAGCGGAGCGCGCCACGAAGCTCTGTGATCCCCGGACGGTAGCTCTCCCTGCGCGGCCCACCCTTCGATCACCGCAAGCACAAAGGTTCGGTCATTGGCATCGTCCAACTCCACTGGCCGCGAAACGCCCCGCGCACGAAATTGCTCCACGACGGGATGCACCGATGGGTACGCGACGAGCGCGCGCCTGACGAAGTCTTGTGCGGACTCCCACGGCAAGCTCACCACCTTTGACGACGTGCGTACCCGCACGTTGTGGATCGAGGCGTGCTCGCTCACCCGCCGAGGTCTTTCAACCGCTTGCGAAGCTCGACAACCTCGGCCTCACGACGCTGTTCGATGACCTCCTTGGCTGCCCGCAGAGCACCCTCCCGAGCGCCCTCGGCCGCCGCTGCCCGGATCGCTCGCAACTCTGCGCGCGTCAGCGTTCCGTAGTCGAGTCCGGCGTCTGCCACGGCGATCTCAGTCGGCGTCGCGTCACCAGTCTCAAGGTGCTCAACCGTTACGCCGAGCTTCCCGGCGATCCGCCGCATCGCCTTCACGGACGGCGTTCGAGCGTCTGCCTCGATGCGGGAGATGTAGGCGTACGAGATTCCCGGCGACGAGAGATCGCGCTGTGAGAAACCGCGCGCTAGTCGGAGACGCTTGAGCCGCTGGCCGATGGTCTCCTTCTTTGCCACGCCCTCGATCTTGCCAGTCGGACGCTTACTCGTCGCGGAGGCTCATGGCGCTTCGCGGAGATCGGTGAAGTCTGTGAACTGCGACGACGACGTTGCGCCTGCGGGCACGCGGTACGAGTAGAGCGCCGCGAAGTAGGCATGGCCGTCATAGCCGTGATTCTGGAACGGCGCACTCGGCGGGTGGCGCTACGGGGGATCTAAAGGATTCGTTAAGACTGCGTCCCCCCGCCCAGGGGTCTGCTAGGACTGTGCCCCGTGAGGGTCGCTCGTCTCTTCGTGCTGGCTTGCCTTGCCGGCGGGCTTGCGGGCTCCGTGCCGTCTCTGGGCCTGTCGCGCTCGACGCCCGGATTCGAATCCGCCCAGCAGGCCTGTGGACGAACCGAGTTCGTCAGCGGGCTGGAGGCCGTCTTCGGCCGGCGCAAGACACACCAGTTGGCTTTGGCCTTCCGCACTCAGGTGTCCGCGCGCGGATTCGTGAACGCGAACATCATCCAGGGCTGCGACGGCTTTCGGGTCGTCGTTCGCGGCATCGACACCTTCGACGTGGGAGTTGACCTCCAGGACGAGGCCCGCCGCGAGAGCTTTGCCGTCACGCTCGAGTGCATCCAGGCAAAGCCGCTGGGCCGGCTCGAGGCGGTTTTCGGCCACGGGCGGGACCGCCCCACTGCGACGGCGATCGTGAACCGCGCCGACGCCGCCGGGTTTCCGGGCGTCAAGCTTCGCAGCGATCCCTGCGGCGGATTCGAGGCTTACCTCGCGGGCTTCGAGGACCAGCGTGAGGCCGAAGCGTTCGCCGCCCAGGCGAAGGCGCGCGGCTTCGACGTCGTGCTCGAGCGCAACTAGCTGCCATAAAGGAAGGCCGTCCGGACCGGTGATACCGCGCCACGAACGACCTTGTGCCTGAAGCTTACGGGCGGTCTCCCTTACGGGCAAGCAACGCAGTGCCCTTGCCGGCGGCGAACTCCGCAAACTCCGTGAATCCACGGCGCGCAAGCTCTTGCCTAAGCCGCTCGGGCGGGACGTAGATCGGCGTCCCCGGGCCGCCGGAGAACGCGAACACTGCCTGGCCTCCGGGCGCGAGCACGCGGGCGAGTTCGTCGAAGAACGGGATCATGTTCGCATGCGCGACGAGGTCGAACGAGGCGTCCGGAAATCGAAGCGACGACGCGTCGCCGTTCTCGAACCCCACACGTTCTGCGAGCTCCGGCGGCGTCTTGCGACTCGCTTCCGCGAGCATCCCGTCCGCAAGATCGACTCCAACTACTTCCGTGCCTGGAAAGCGACGTGCGATCGCAAACGCACCTTGGCCGGTGCCGGTACCAAGGTCGAGCGCTCTGGCCGGAGCGGGGTCGACCGCGGCCAGCGCAGCCTCGTAGGGTGCGAGATGCGTGGGATCGCGCATCGTGTCCCAATCCCCTGCAATCACGTCGAACTGCTTGCGAACGAGCGGCCGGAAGAATCGCCAAAGACGTGGGCTGCGTAGGACCGCGTTCGTCGACAGGCGGGCGAACTTCTGGCCGAGCTCGCGCCGGTTCAAAACGCATCCACGTGAATCCGAATGTCCTGACCTTCCTTGGTCCCGAACATCGCCGCAGCGTTGCCGCCGTTGATCGCAATCGAGATGTTCCGGTAGGCGTCCTCGTAGAGGATGATGTCGCCCGGCCGGGCGTCGGCGAACGTACGCGCGGCGACGGCGTAATAGCGTTCGGGCCCGGCCTGCAGCTCGACGCGGGTCCCGGGGACGACGCCGGCCTCGTCGAGGTGCGAGCGTTCGAGATTGAGCCCGATGTTCCCGAACCGGTCGATCGACAGGACGGTCGCATGGATCCGGGTCGTGCCGACATCTGGCTGCGGGATGTCCAGACGAGCCAGGGCATCTGGATCGACCGGCGGCCCGAGCTCGCTGAGCGGAACGCCGAGTGCGAGATGGGCAGCCGCCGGAGCGAAGAGGTCGCGGCCGTGGAACGTCCGCGAGACTGACTCGAGCGCGTACTCGGGATTTGCGAGCTCGCGCGCCTCGGTAATCCCGCCCAGCTTCTCGGCGGCCGGAATGAGCAGCCCGTTGTCGGGCCCGACGTAGACGCGCCCATGCGCGTCGCGCAGCGCCAGAGGGCGGCGTGCGCCGCCGACCCCCGGATCAACGACGGCGAGGTGGACTCCCTCGGGCATGAACGGCAGCGTGTTCGCCAGCGTCAGTGCCCCCTGCAGGACGGCCTGAGGCGCGATGCCGTGAGTGATGTCGATGATCTCCACGTCCGGTGCAATCCGCTTCATCACACCGTGGCAGGCGCCGACGAAGTCGTCCTGCAGGCCGAAGTCCGTCAGGAACGTAATGAAGCGCGCCACGCCGCGGCGGAGTCTACGAGGCCGGCGACACTCTGCGTGCCCGCTTCCGCCACGACGGTGAGGCCCGACTCGAGCGCAGCGGCCGTCGTCTGCGGTCCGATCGTGATCGCGGGCAGGGTCGAGCCGAGCTTCGCCCAGGCGGCCGCCGCGGAAGGCGACGCGAGCAGAACGAGGTCGCCCTCGGGAGGATCCGGGGCGAGCTCCACCGTTCGGTAGACCGCGCGGAAGTCTGCGGGGAGCTCGTCGACGAGCAGCCGGCGGGCGCGCTCGGCACCGACGAAGAGCGCCCGGCCCACGGGCCGCGGGAGCTCCGCAAGTAGCCCTTCCTGCGACGCCAGGGACGGGACGAACTCGACCTCGATTCCGTGTGCCTCGAGCGCGGCTGCCGTCAGCTCGCCGACGGCCGCGACCCGGGGGAGCACGCCGGTGTATCGCGCCCCGAGTTCTGCGGCACCGTTCGCACTCGTCACGATCACCCAGTCGTAACCGGTCGCGTCGATCGGACCGTCGTCGATCGTCTCGGTCGCGATCACCGGGCATGCGATCGGCTCGAATCCTTCCGCGCGCAATGCACTCAGCAAGGGTTCGGCCTGCGCCTGCGGCCGCGTGACGATCACGCGCATGTCAGGCCGAGACGAACGGCATCAGCGCCGCTGCAACTTCGCCCGCGTCCTCGCCGCTGCGGCGCTCGATCCAGCTGCCGTCCTCGGCCGCCACGAGGGCTGTCAGTTGTGCGCCGTCGTGATATGCGGCGACCGGAGCTAGACAGCCACCGCCGATCACCGCGACACAGTCGCGCTCGGCCTCGACCCGCCGGCGTGTCTCGCCATGGTCGGCCGCACCGACGAGATGCTCCTCGCCCGCGCGCACCTGAAGCGCCAACGCGCCCTGCCCGGCCTCCGGGACCATCTCGTCCGGCTCGAAGCGGTGCCCGACCTCCGCCGCAAGCTTGAGACGGTCGAGCCCGCACGCTGCGAGCACGATCGCATCGAGCCCTCGCTCGCCACGCTTCCGCAGGCGTGTGTCGATGTTGCCGCGCATGGGCTCGATCGAGAGCGTCGGCTCGAGGGCGAGCAGCTGCGCCCGTCGCCGAACCGACGCCGTGCCCACTCGCATGCCAGGGCGCAGCTCAACAGCGCCACAGAGCGCGTCGCGAGGATCCTCTCGCTCCAGGTACGCACCCACCGCAAGGCCTTCGGAATCCGTCGAGGTCATGTCCTTCGCGGAATGGACAGCAACGTCGATGCGGCCGTCGAGCAGCGACTCCTCCAGCTCCTTGACGAAGACACCGCGAGCTCCGATCTCGCCGAAGGGACTTGTGCGGTCGCGATCGCCCGCCGTCGTGATGGGAACGAGCGCGATCTCGATACCCGGCCCGCGCAGCCGGGCCGCCGCGAGCTCGGCCTGCGTGAGCGCGAGCCTACTGCCGCGGGAACCGACGCGGATTAGCACGGCACCAGGTGCGCCTGACTCGGGTCTGACCGCACAGCCTACGCCTGCGTACCCGCACGAAGGCGGTCGGCGCCTGCACGGGGAGCGGGCGACCGATCAAGTTCGCCGACTTCAACGCTCGTCCTCGAGACCGAAGAGGTGACGCACCGCATCAGCATAAATCACGCCGTCGGCTGCCGCGGCGGCCTGTTTCATTCGGATTGTCGGGAGGTGCAGGAGTTTGTTGAGGACTGCAGCAGTCACGGACTCTGCAGCGCGACGCTCCGCGTCATTCAACTTGGCGCGGCGAAGCTCCGCGTCGCGAATCTCTTCGGCTCGAGCGCGCAGCGAGGTGATCGCAGGAACGACCTCCAGCGACGCGTGCCACGCGCGAAACCGATCCGCTTCCTCTGCGACGATCGTCTCCGCACGCTCGGCCTCGCGGCGCCGGCCCACAAGCGTCTCGGCCACGACGGCTTCGAGATCGTCGATGTCGTACAGGTAGCAGCCCTCGAGCTCGTGAATGGCCGGGTCGAGATCGCGCGGCACCGCGAGATCGATCAGGAAGAGCGGACGTCCCTTGCGCGCGGGCAGCGCCTGCTCGACTTGCTCGCGCGTGAGAATCCAACCGGAGGCGCTGGTCGACGACAGCACGACATCCGCGCGTGCGAGCTCCTCCTCGACTCGGTCGAGCGACAGGGCTTCGCCGCCAAAACGCTGCGTGAGCTCCTCAGCGCGCTGCCCGGTGCGATTGGCAACGGACGCGATCGTCGCCCCGCGCGAAACAAGGTTCCGGATGGCCGCCTCGCCGACCTTTCCCGCTCCGACGACGAGGACGGTGCGCCCCTCGAGATCTCCGAATACCTGCTCGGCGAGTGCCGCGGCAGCCGACGAGACCGATGCGGGACTCTCTCCGATCGCGGTCTGGGAACGCGCCTTCTTTCCGGCCTGAAGCGCCTGGCGGAAGAGGCGGTCGAGCAACGGCCCGGTTGCGCCGGCCTCATGCGCGATGCGCACCTGTCCGAGAATCTCTCCCTCGCCCGGGATCATCGAGTCGAGGCCGGCGGCGACGCGGAAGAGATGGAGCGCCGCCTCTTCGTCGCGCAGGCGGTAGAGGGCAGGGCCCAGCTCCGACTCGAGCGCGAGCAGGGCGGCCTCCGCCTTCTCTTCCGCTGCGTCCCCGGACTCGTCCGCGAGGTAGAGCTCCGTGCGGTTGCACGTCGACAGGCACACCGCCTCGCTCTGCCCGCCCGCCAGCGCCTTCGCCAGCTCTGCGGCACGTGTCCGGTCGAGCGCCGCGCGCTCGCGCAGCTCGACTGGCGCCTGGTGATGCGAGATGCCGACGAGAACGATGCTCATGTCGCGAAGTGGGTGACGGGAAGGGCGAGCCGAACGACGGCGACGAGCACGAAACCGGCGAGGACGAGGTACGCGGCACGCCGGCCGCGCCAGCCGGCGAGGTGTCGCAGCGCGAGAGAGGCCGCGTAGACCATCCAGGTGACGATGGTGACCGCCATCAACACGTCGAAGCCGCCACCGCGGTCGCGCAGGCGTGCGATGCCGACGGCGATCCCGAGTGTGAGCGCGGGCAACGCGAACGCAATCGTGCGGGCCGCCACCTCGTCCAGCCGTGAAAGCGCAGGTGCGCGCAGGCGGAGGATGGAGCTCTCGCGGCGCTTCAGCCGACGTTCCTGCCAGAGGTAGAGCGCTGAAAGAGCAGCTGCGAGCGTAAAACCCGCGAAGGCTGCGAGCACCAGGCCGACGTGCAGCACGAGGAACAGGTTCGAGTAGTGGCTTCGGCTGCCCACACCAGTTCCACCGCCGACCCGCGCAAGGACGAAGAGGACGACGGCGAGGGGGAGAACCGCGAGCCCGAGCAAGCGGTAGCGCGGCTGGCAGCCCCAGATCAGGTACGCACCGACGACGAGCCAGACGAAGAGATTGAGCGAGCCCGCCCACGTCGACCAGGGAAAGCCGTTCGCGCGCGTGGCCTGCACTACGAGCAGCGCCGTCTGGACGAGCCACCCGACCCGGACACCCCAGGTCGCGAACCGACCCGCGACTCCGGGATGGCGCGCTTCGTTCAGGTAGGCGACGGCAGCTTCGCTGTACGCGAGCAACGCCGGCCAGAACAGCAGCTCAGCCAACCGGGACCGCCTTCCGCTCCTCCTGCTTCGTGCGCGCCAGCTCCGCGAGCTCGCTCAGCTCGCGTTCGAGTCGCTGCAGCTTCAACGCGATGATCACGACGTACGCAAGCACGACGGCAAAGATGACGAGGTAGGCGGCCGCGACGGACTTCTCCTCGAAGGTCATCGCAATGCCTCTCGCAGTTCGCGAAGGCGCATGTCGATGCGCTTACCGGCGAGCTCGACGTGGTAGAGCGTCGCGGCGAGGACGAGCATCGCCGCAAGCGAGACGCAGAACGTGAAGAACTGCGACCCGGCCATGTTGGGACCGCCCTTGTCGAAAGCCACGGGATGGATGAAGCGTTCTGACAGGCGGATCGCGAGGATGCTCACCGGCACGAGCGCGACGCCGAAGAGGGCGTAGACGGCGCTGAGATTCGACCGCCGGGGTCCGGGTGGAACCGAGAAGCGCAGCATGAAGTACGCCGCGTAGAAGAGAAACAGCACGAGAAAGAGAACGAGCTGGTCCTCGTGCCATTCCCACCAATGACCCCAGCGGTAGCGAGCCCAGATCGAGCCGGTCACGAGAGTGAGCGCGCCGAAGATGACACCCTGGTGAATCGCAACGTAGCTCTCGAGGTCCGCGTCCTCGTCCCGCTTCCAGAGCACGCGCAGTGCCTTCCAGCCTCCCCAGCCGAAGCAGGCGTACGCGGTGATGGCGATGCCGACGTGGAAATAGAAGATCTTCTGGTTCAGCCCGTCCGCGTCCACCGGCGCGTAGAAGAAGACCAGCGCGATCGAAGCGGTAACGAGCGCGAAGGCCAGCGCGGCGAGCGCGCCAAGCCGGTTATTCGGTAACCACGTACTCAAAGGAAGCCCAGCAAATGATCGCAAAGAGTGCGTCGTAGAGAACGAGGAACCACACGTACCGGGCCGGGTCGTCGGTGACGCTGGTACCGACGCCGCCGATGATGATCGGGATGGCGAGAGGAAGGAAGATCAGCGGGAGCAGTAGCTCGCGAGCCCGGCTCGCCGCCGCCATGGCGGCGAGCAGCGTTCCGACTGCGGCGATGCCGAGGTCCGCGAGTACGACGCCGAGGATCATCGGGCCGTCGACCGGGGAGAAAAAGAGCGCGAAGGCGGGCAGGGCCACGAGCTCGGCCAGTCCGAGGAACGCGAGGACGGAGAGCGCCTTGCCGAGCCAGATCGCACTGCGGTCGCTCGGTGCGAGGACGAGACCGTCGAGGACGCCCTGCTCCCGCTCGGCGGCGAAAGCACGCGCGAGGCCGAGCAGCGCCGTGAATACGATCGCCACCCACAGCAGTCCGGTTGCCGCGAGCTCGGACGAGTTGCCGGGGAGAGCGAAGTGGAATACCACCAGGGTGGAGAGGACGAAGAGCAGCATCGCCGGCAGCGTGTCTCGCGCCCGCAGTTCGAGCAGAAGATCTTTGCGCGCCAGCGCACCCACATCGGCGAGGTACATCACGCCAGCGCGAGCTTCGACGTGGCGAAACGGTCGATGCGCTCGGGGTCGTGTGTCGAAACGAGAAACGCGCAACTCGGCCGGCGCTCTTCCAGCTCGCGGTCGAGCAACGCTGCTCCTTCCTCGTCGAGGCCGCTGTAGGGCTCGTCGAGCACGAGGAGGTCGGGATCGTGCAGCAGCGTCCGGCAAAGAGCGAGCCGCTGCATCATCCCGCGTGAGTAAGAGTCGGCGCGGTCGTGCCGCGCGTCCCAGAGCCCGAAGCGCTCGAGCAGCATGCCGGTGCGTTCGCGCCGTTCCGGGACCCGGTACAGCCTCCCGTAGAGGTCGAGGTTCTCGAGCGCTGTCAGCTCGCGGTAGACGAGCGGCTCGTGCGCGAGGTATCCGATACGTCCGCGCTCGAGCGTGACGGCGAGCTCGCCGGCGGTCGGGATCGCGAGCCCGGCGCAGAGCCGGAGGAGCGTCGTCTTCCCGGACCCGTTCGGCCCCGTGACGAGCAGGAAGCCGTCAGCCGCAAGGTCGAACTCGACGCCGCGCAGAACGCGCTTGTCGCCGTAGCGCCTCTCCACGCCCCGGGCCCGAATCACCATGCCACTGTAGTCACGCCCAGCCAGAACCAACAGCACCTCCGCATCCCTTCCGGACACGGCGCGGTGTCCCACGTCAGGGACTGTCCCCGACGTGGGAGTCACGGACATGGCCGAGGCTGGTCGGTCTGGACATGGAGTTCGTGCCGAAAGTGTGGCTTCTTGCCCACAGGCGGCTCCGGCGGACACGGGCACGCGTAACCCTCGTCATAGGTTGCGGCGGTGCCGCGGATCCCCCGATGCGTCTTCCCGGATGGGCTCTTTCACGTCGCGACGCGCGGGGTGGCAAAAATGGCGATCTACCACGACGCCAACGACCGGCGCAACTTCCTCAGCCTCCTCGCCCTCGCCGTCCACCAATACGAGTGGACGTGTCACGCATTCTGCCTGATGACGAACCATTACCACCTGGTGCTCGACACGACGCGCGAGAATCTCTCCGACGGCATGCAGCTTCTGAACGGCGACTACGCCCAGGGGTTCAACGGCAAGTACGGACGCTGGGGACACGTCTTCGGTGACCGGTTTTGGTGCAGATCGCTCGACGAGGAAGAGCTCGAGCATGTGTGTCTCTACGTGATGGAAAACCCGGTCCGCGCGGGCCTCTGCAAACGCAGTGCAGACTGGCCCTGGAGTGCTTGCCGGTTCGAGCTCGGCTAGAGCGCCGCTTCGGCCAGCACGAACGCGAAGAACACGACGCTGATCACGCCGTTCACCGTGAAGAACGCTGCATCGAGACGGCGGAGATCGCCGGGCTTCACTAACGAATGTTCGTAGGCGAGCAGCACAGCGACCGCCGCGACGCCGAGCCAATAGAACCAGCCGAGGTGCAGGCCGAGGCCCACCGCGACCAGCAACACCACCGTCAACACGTGCAACAGGCGCGCGCCCCAGAACGCGCCCTCCACGCCGAAGCGCACCGCCACGGAGTGCAGGCCCTGCTCGACGTCGAACTCCCGGTCGAACAACGAATAGAACAGGTCGAAGCCGGCGATCCAGACCGCGACTGCAGCGCCGAGCGCCCACGCCTCCCACGGCAGGCGGCCGGTGATCGCAACCCATGCTCCGACCGGCGCGAGCCCGTCCACCACCCCAAGCCAGATATGGCTCAGCCACGTGAAGCGCTTCAGGTACGGATAGACAACGAACCCGACTAGTGGGATCGGCCACAACCAGCGCACGATCGGATCGAGCTGGAAACACGACACGAGGTAGAGCGCAAGCGCGAGAGCGCAGAAGGCGGTCACCTGCACGCGCGAAAGCCTTCCTGCCGGCAGCTCGCGGTCAGCGGTACGCGGATTGCGAGCGTCGATCTCCGCATCGATCACCCGGTTCAGCCCCATCGCGAGGGAACGCGCACCGAGCATCGCAAGCGTGATCCAGACGAGATCGTGCGCCGAAGGAACAGTGCGGACGCAGAGCAACGCGCCGATGTAGGCGAACGGCAACGCGAACACGGTGTGCTCGATCTTCACGAGCGAGGCAAAACGGCGAGGGAGCGCGACTGCGGCGGTCACGTCGACCGATGCTCTGAGCGCCCGCCTGCGATCAGCTCGACGGCGTGCGGCAACGCGGGCTTGATCAGCGCAAAGCCATCCCGGCAGCCGCCGGGCGATCCCGGAAGATTCACGATCAAGGTCTGTCCACGGATGCCCGCAAGACCCCGGCCGAGCAGACCGTGTGGGGTCTGCCTGATCGCATCTGCACGGAGGGCCTCCGCGATCCCGGGCACGCGTCGCTCGATCACCGACTCCGTCGCCTCCGGCGTGAAGTCACGAGGCGAGACGCCAGTGCCGCCGGTCGTCAGGATCACCCGCGCGCTCGTGGACAACGCACGGAGCGCCGCCGCAATCTGGGGTCGCTCGTCGGGAACGATGCGATGCTCGACCTCGTACTTCTCGCCCTCGAGCAGCTCCACGAGCAGCGCGCCACTCTCGTCTTCCCGCTCCCCTGCCGCAACGCCGTCGGAGATCGTGAGGACCGCCGCCCTCACACGGGCTCTTTCGTCTTCTCGACCAGCGTGATGTCCGTCACCGACATGGCCTTGTCGATGGCCTTCGCCATGTCGTACACCGTCAGCGCCGCAACCGAGACCGCCGTCAACGCCTCCATCTCGACACCTGTCTGCGCAGTCGCCTCGGCCACGGCGGTGATCTCGACGCCCTCCGCGCCGACCTCGAGAGACACCTCGACGCGCGACAACGGCAGTGGGTGACAGAGGGGGATCAGCTCGCTCGTCCGCTTGGCGGCCATGATTCCCGCGACCTGCGCGGCTGCCAGCGCATCGCCCTTCGGCAGCTCGCGCAGCCGCCGCGCCGTTTCCGGCGCCATCCGCACAGTGGCGCGCGCAACCGCGCGGCGGCGTGAGAGGGGTTTCCCGCCGACGTCGACCATGCGAACATCACCCGCCTCGGTGACGTGGCTCAACTCGCTCATGCCGTCTTCGATCCTAACGGCGAGCAGGCGAGGCCACGCGATCGAGCGCGGCCAGCAACGTATCTGTCCACCGGTTCAAGTCGTGCTCGCGCACATGCGCGCGGATGGCCTCGAGCCGCGCACTCCGCTCGCCGGCGTCCATCGAGACGGCGCGCCCGATCGCCTCGGCCTGACCCTCCACGTCGAACGGATTGACCGTCAACGCCCACTCCCCAAGCTCGGCATGCGCGCCTGCGTTTTCAGATAGGACAACAACCCCGTCACGCTCGCTGACGAGCGGCGCCTCTTTCGCCACGAGGTTCATGCCGTCGAAGATGGCGTTCACGAGCAGGACGTCGAATTGCTTGTACGCCGCAACCGACTTCGCGAAGTCGTCGGCGATCTCGAGGTCGATCGGCCGCCAGCCGCTCTGCTGGAAGCGGTCGTTCACACGGCGCGCTTCGCGCTGGATCGCGCCGAGGTACTCCGCGTACTCGGGGATGTCCTGCCGTGACGGGTCGAGCAAAGCGAGCATCCCGACCCGCCGGTGCATCTCCGGGTGAGCGTCGAGGTAGAGCTCGAAAGCGCGAAAGCCCCGCACGATGTTCTTCGATGGATCGGTCCGGTCGACGCGCACGACGAGCTTCTCCGGGCGGCCGGCGAGAATCTCCTGCTCGGCATCCAGCACCGCGTCGCTTTGCGCGAGCTCGGTGAATTCGGCGGCGTCCACCGAGATCGGGGCCGTGACGGTCTTCGCCGTGACGTCTTCACCGAGCAGCTCGCGCACGCTGTAGATGAAGTTCCTGCGCCAGCGATCGGTGTGGAAACCGATGACGTCGTTCGCAATCAGCCCATCGTGGATCGCGCACCTCACGTCCCTCGGGAGGATGCTCCAGTAGTCGGGCTGGGGCCACGGGATATGCACGAAGTGCATCAGCGCGGCGCCCGGCCTGCGCTCGCGCACTATGCGCGGAGCGAGGTAGAGGTGGTAGTCGTGGAAGAACACCGCAGCGTCGGGCGTGCGCTCGAGCTCCGCATCGACCGCCGCAGCAAAGCTCGCATTCACAGCGACATAGCCTTCGGTCCACGCCCGATGAAACGCAGCATCGATCTTCGGTGCGTACGGCAGCTCCCAGAGCGAGTGCTGGACAAACCAGAGCATCGGATTCGCGACGACGTTGTAGTACCAGTCGTACGCCTGCCGGTCGTGCGCGACGAGGCGCAGCCTGTAGGGCGAGCCGTCACGTGCGGTCTCTTCGAGCGAATCACCGGCGACTGCACGGTCCTCTTCCGTGATCGCGCTCGCGATCCAGGTCACGTCGTGGTACTGCACGAGGCTGCGCAGCGCCGTGACGAGCCCGCCGCCGCCGCGCTTGGCGGTCCGGGCCCCATCGGCGGCGCGACCGTACGACACGGGGCCTCTGTTCGAGACGACGATCAGCTTGCGGCGCACGGGACGCTCAGACGGCGGCGACGACTGAGACCTCTGCGCCGGACGTATCGTTGCCGAGCAACCGGTTCATGAGCACGAGCCAGTCGCGCAACAGACGTGGCGTGAGGAAGTGCCGCCGCACGTATTCCTTTCCGCGGAGCGCACGTTGCCGCGCCTCCCCGGGGTCACGGAGGATCTCGATGCATGCGTTCGCGCATTCGGTCGAGGAGTCCACGAGCCAGCCGGTCTCGCCGTCCTGGATCTGGGTGATGATCCCACCCACCCGTCCGGCGACCGTAGGACGCGTCTTCCAGAGTGACTCCGTCACCGTCAGGCCAAAGCCTTCCTTGATCGACTTCTGGATCACCGAAGCGGAGTGCACCTGGAAAGCGTTCACCTCGACAGAGCCGACGTTGTTCAGGTTGGAGAGGATGTAGATGTCCGGATCCCCGCCGGCATATGCGACCGTCTGGTTGTAGAAGTCCCAGCCTTCCGGATCGTCGTGCGCCATGGAGCCGACGAGCGCCAGCTGCACGTCTGGAAACTCGTTCTTCACCAGGCGATACGCGTCGATCACGCCGAGAGGGTCTTTCCAAGGATCGAAGCGGGAGACCTGGCTCAACAGCGGCCGTTCGACGTCGATCCCGAACTGATCGACGATGTATGCCGCGTCCTCCGGCGACAGTGCCATGTTCTTCGGCGCCAGCGGATCGATCGCCGGCGGCCAGATGTAACAAGGTGGCAGGCCTTCCGCCTTGGGCACATACTCGCGCATGTGGAAGATCGCCGCGTCGTAGCGGCGAATCGACGGAAGCAGGAAGTCGAAGACCTCCTTGTTCGGCGTCGAGAAGTCGATGTGACCGCGCCAGATCCAATGCGCGCGCGAATCCTGGAAGTAGTCGATCATCCCGGCGGGCTGCGGGTCGTGAACGATGACGAAGTCGTAGTCGTCATCGAACTCGCGCGCGTTCAGATCCTGATAGCGCCGGAAAATCTCCCGCTGCTCCTCACTCAGACCCTGCGGGTTTCCCTGGAGCGCGTTGTGGATCGTCTTCGTGACGTTCCAGAACTCTTCGGCGCCCTTGATGATCTGCCATTCGGTCTGGAGGCCGGCGTCCTGCATCAGCGGGATCAGCGTGTAGTTGATCTCCGCGACGCCTCCTCCGAACGCGGTCGCCGACAGGTGCACGACACGCTTCCCGGCGAGCGGCTCGGCCAGCCGCCTAATTTCGTCCATGAGCCCACGCGTCGCGATGGTCGCGTAATCGGCGAGCGACTTGTGTCCGGCGTTGACGAGTTGGAGCATGGTCTGGGCGCGTTCCTCGAGGCGAACGGTCGCGACAATACAGCCCCAGCGGGCTAGTTCCCCTAACTCAGGGCTTTCGCGAAGCGCAAGCGCGATCCTCTGCCGCCGGGCCGGACGCCGATCTCGACCTCGTCCGCGATCGCGCGGATGATTGCGATGCCGAGGCCGCCTTCGGAGAGCTCGTCGGCGTTGACCTCGGCTTGCGTCGGGTCGAACCCCTCGCCCTCGTCGGTGACCTCGATGACGAGCCGGTCCGAAAACAATTCGTAGGAGATCTCGACGACACCCGGGTCCTTGTCGCCGTACGCATGACGGACCGAGTTGGACGCGGCTTCGGTCAGTGCCAGCTTCAGATCCGCGAGGAGCTCGTCTGACAACTCGCGAAACCGCCCGATCCCGGTGAGGGCAAGGCGACAGAGCGTGATGTACTCGGCCCGAGCAGGGATCGTCAGGCGAACCGTGACTGCATCGCCGCTAGCGCCGGTTGTCATGGAATGACCTCACGGACAAGCCTTACCCAACTAGACGCAAAATAAACTACCGAAAGCTGTTAAGAGCTAGGCGCGCCGCCTGCCCTCAGGGCCCTTTATGCCCCAGCCACCCAAGGGCTAACCCGCCGGCAGTCGTCGCTCCGCGAGGGTGACCGCCACTTTCTTGCGCTGGCCCCCGGGCTTTACGATCGTGAACACGGCAACGTCCTTCGGCCTCAGCGAGAAGGAGACGAACCGCACGACATCGTCCGCGCCGTTGACGGGCTTCCCGTCGATCGCGACGATCACGTCTCCGCCGGACGGGACCGCACGGCCGAGGACGTTGGCCTCCCGCGTGCCGCCGCGGAGACCGGCCCCGTCCGCCGGACTGCCGCCCTTGACGGTGACGATCAACGCGCCGTGGTCGACCTTGTAGCCGAGCGCCCGGGCCAGCGAAGGCGTCATGTTCTCGGTGGTGATGCCGACGTAGGCGTATGTCACCTCACCCTTCGCGATTAGCTGAGCGACGGAAAACTTCGCCGCGTCGATCGGAATCGCGAAACCGATCCCGCTGTCGTTCCCCGTCCCGTTGGCGCTGCGAATCTGCGCATTGATACCGATGACACGGCCACGCGCGTCGAAGAGCGGGCCGCCAGAATTTCCGTGCGTGATCGGCGCGTCGGTCTGGATCGCGTCGACGATGTTGTAAAGCTTGACCGTTATCGCGTCGATCGAGCGATGGATCGCGGAAACGACTCCGACCGTCAACGTGTTCTCGTTTCCGAGCGGGCTACCGATCGCCGCCACGGGCTCGCCAACAACGACCGAAGCCGACTCCCCGAGCGGCACCGGCCAGAGCCGATGCGCGTTCGAGTCGATGCGGAGCAAACCGACATCGTCGTAGAGGTCCCAGCCGACCACGGTCGCCTCGACCCGGTCCCCGTCGGCGAACTCGACGAAAAGATGTTGTGCGGCCTGCACGCGCGATCCGTCGCCGGCATTCGTGATCACGTGTGAATTCGTGAGGACGTACCCCTTGGGAGAGATGACGAAGCCGGAGCCCTGGGAGACCTGGGTCGAGGGGCTGGGATCGCCGAAGTAGGCGAAGATCGTCACAACCCCTGGTGAGCGATCGGCAAAGATTCGCTGCGGATCGAAGCCCTTGCCGGGCAAAGGGGACACCTTCGAGGTAGCGGAGGCCGGCAGGGCGGCAGGCTGAGCTGCCTGCGCACGTACGACGACCGTCTTCGTGCCCTGATCGAGCCAACCCGCGCCTTTTCCGATGCCCAACGCAGCACCGCCGCCCAGAGCGGCGGCGGCGATGGTCGCGACGGCAATAGCCGGGAGCCGCATCCGGCTCACTGTAGCGACGGTTCTTCCAGGCGTTCGTTTTCGTGTGAAAACGGCAGCGCGTCCGAGAAGGCCGGCAGGACGAGGGTAAATCTGGTTCGGCCGCCACTGACGTCGAGCTCCACCGAGCCGCCCATCAGCTCCGCCAACTCCTTCGCAATGGCGAGCCCCAGGCCGCTACCCGATGCCACCGCCCCTTCGAGGCGATAGAAGCGGTCGAAGACCTGGCCCGCGTGCTCGGCCGGAATCCCCGGGCCCTCGTCCTCGACCGTCAGCAGGACGGAGCCGTCCCGCCGTGCCGTTCCGAGCCGGACCGGTGTGCCGGGCGGGGTGTGAACGAGTGCGTTCTCGACCAGGATCCGCCCGATCTGAAGCGCGCGCTCCTCGTCTCCGACAGCCTCCGTGGGGCCGTTGCCTCGAACGGAAAGCTGGTGGCCGGTCGAGCGGGCGACGGCCCGAAACTCATACGCGATCGTCTCGGCAAGCACCGCAAGGTCAAAACGCTCGCGCTCGACGGTCAGCCGCCCGGCGTCCAGCCGCGAGAGATCGAGGAGCTCGGTCGCGAGCTTCGTCAGCCGTGCGACCTGCTCGCGCATCGTGGCCGTGAACTCGGCCTGCGTCTTCGGATCGAGCTGCTCGTCGGCCATCAGCTCGAGAAAGCCACCGAGGGAGAAGAGCGGCGTCCGCAGCTCGTGGGACGCGTTGGCGATGAACTCCCGCCGGGCGTGCTCCAGCTGCGCAAGCCGCTGGCGCATCCGCTCGAACGCGGCGGCAAGCTGGCCGAGCTCGTCCCGGCCCGGATCGACGACCGGTTGGCTGAAGTCGCCGCTCGCGATCCGATCGGCCGCACGCTCGAGCCGCCGAATCCGGCGGGCGAAGAGCGACGCCGCGAGGTACCCGACGAAAAGGGACGCCGCAAGGGCGATCAGACCCGCAACGACGAGCCGGCTCCGGACCAGGTGGATGCTGCGCAGAGAGTCGTGCAGCGAGGCGCGAAGCAGGACGACCGGCCCCCCGAGCAGGGGATAGGCCGCCTCCGCGTACCTCACCCCTCCCGACGTGACTTCGCCGCTGGCAGCGCGATCCTGGGCGAAGGCGCGCAGGGCAATCGGGTCGTTTGCCACGTCCGCCGAGGTCACCGGACTGGAGTCGTCGAAGACGCTCAGGCTCGGCGGGTCGTAGTCGAGCGCCCGGTAGTAGACGACCCTGGCATCTGCGTCCGCCGCAGCCGTCTGGATCGCATCGTCGAGCGTGGCGGGTGGGGTGTTCAGGAGGCGGGAGCCCACCGCCGGCGCCGCCTCCGCGAGCTGCGCCAGCTTGGCGTCGATCAGATTCCGCTCGAGGGACGGCACGACGATCAGGTCGACCAGCAGCAGCGCCGCGGCCACAACCACAGCCAACCCGAGGCCGAGGCGGGCGCCGACGCTGCGCAGAGGGTTCACCGGTCGCGGAAGCGGTAGCCGACGCCCCGCACGGTCAGGATGTACTCGGGGTCGGCCGGGTCCCGTTCGAGCTTCTCGCGCAGATGCCGGACGTGGACGTCGATCGTCCTCGGCTCCCGGTAATCGGCGCCGCCCCAGAGCGCTTCGAGGAGCATCCGCCGGCTGTATACCCGGCCCGGATTGGAGGCGAGAATGCGCAGCAGCTCGAACTCCACGTACGTGAGCTGCGCCCTCTTTCCCCCGACCACGACCAGGCGGCGTGCGAGGTCGATCGTCAAGCCTTCGGCCGAGATTACCTCGCCGTCCTCTTCGACCTGCCGCGAGACGGCCGCCCGGCGCAGGAGTGCGCGGACGCGGCTCCTGAACTCCCGGATCGAAAAGGGCTTGGTGATGTAGTCGTCGGCGCCGAGCTCGAGACCGAGCACCTTGTCGAGCTCGTCGTCGCGAGCGGTCAGCATGATGATCGGCACCTCGCTCTCGGCACGCAGGCGCTTGCAGACCTCGAGCCCGTCGAGCTTCGGCAGCATGATGTCCAGGACGACGAGGTCGACGCGCTCCGACGCAAAACGCTCGAGCGCTTCCTCGCCGTCTCGCGCCTGCAGGACTCGATAGCCCTCGCGCTCCAGGGGATAGGCGAGGAGCTTCTGGATGGAGTCCTCGTCGTCGACGAGGAGGATGGTCGAGGAGTCAGGCATGTCGTGCTCGGCTAACGGTGCCTGCCGGGACGATCCTTGCCGGGTACTACGGCGCCTACTATAGCCCCGGATGGCCTCCGTTCCGCCCCGGACCGAGCGGCGCCGGGCCCGTCCCGGCTCGCTGCAGCGACCGGTCAACGGGCGCCTCTACCGAGGGACCTGGCTACTCGTGGGGCTGCCGCTCCTGGTCGCCGCCTTCAGCGTCGCGCGGCCGACTCCACTGCCGCGCGCGTTCCTCCCGGCGTTCGACGGCAAGGCGACCAAGCAGCTGGCACAAGACCTGGCCGATCGTCCGTTCCGAGAGCCGGGGTCACTTGGAGCAGCGGACTGGTTCCGCGAACAACTCGCGCCGTACGGATTGCCAATCCGCACCGAGCGCTTCAGCGCCGAAATTCCCGGGCGGGGCAGAGTCAAGATGCAGAACCTCATCGCAGAAGCGGGGGGGCGATCACCGGGCACGATCGTGGTGATGGCGCACCGCGATAACGACGGACGTGGCCCGGGCGCAAACGACAACGCGTCCGGGACCGCGATGCTCGTTCAACTCGCGCGCGCGTACGGAGTTCCACCCGGCCTGCCGTCCGCCCAGCTGCGTCCGAATCACACGATCCTCTTTCTCTCGACGGACGGGGGCGCGTTCGGCGGCGTAGGCGCCGCCTGGTTCGCGACCCATTACCCATTTCGCAACGACGTGGCCGGGGTCATCAACCTCGACTCAGTGGGAGGCAGCGGGCGCATCCGGCTCGAGTTCGCGGGCGACATCCCTCGCGAGCCGTCGGGAAGATTCCTGCAGACGATCGCGGCGCGCATCGCAGCGCAAACCGGACGGGCGCCGGCGCGACCGGGCGCTCTGCGCCAGCTGATCGATCTCGGCTTTCCTTTCTCGTTGTACGAGCAGGCGCCGTTCCTCGCCCAGGGCATCGCTGCCGTCACGCTCACGACCGCAGGCGACAACCCTCCCGATCCCGTGAGCGACACCAAGGGTCGGCTGCGCGCAGACAAGCTCGGCCAGGTCGGCCTCGCGGCGCAGGACACGCTCGGGACACTGGACGAAGGTCTCGAGTTCACGCAGGGGACCTCCACGTATCTGTATCTCGGGTCGCGCCTCATCGGCGGGTGGGCCGTCGAGCTCGTGTTGATCGCCTGTCTGTTGCCCTTCTTGGCAACAGCGATCGACCTCTTCGCGCGCTGCCGGCGAAGGCGCATTCCACTTGCTCCCGCGCTGCGCGCGTACCGCAGTCGACTCGCCTTCTGGGCCTGGTTCGTGGCTCTCTTCGAGCTCTTCAGGCTGCTGGGCGCGTGGCCGCACGGCGCCACGCGCCCGATCCCGCCCACGAGCCCGCTCGCGCACGACTGGCCGGCGAAGGCGGTGCTGGCGCTTGCGGTGCTCGGGCTACTCGGTTGGCTCGTCGCACGTGAGCGGCTGATCCCCCGCCGCGCGATCACCTCCGAGGAGGAGCTCGCCGGTCACACCGCCTCGCTCCTCTGTCTCGGCGCGCTCTCGTTGCTCGTGGTCGCGACGAATCCCTTCGCGCTCGTGTTCCTGCTGCCGTCGCTCCACGTCTGGCTCTGGCTCCCGCAGGTGCGTGGCGCGCCGCTCGGCGTCAGGGTTGGTGTGCTCGTCCTGGGTTTCGCCGGCCCGGCGCTTCTGCTCGGCTCCTTCGCGGGGCGGTTCGGGCTCGGCTGGGATGCGCTCTGGTATCTCGCAGAGCTCAGGGCAGTCGACTACGTACCGTTCGTCGTCATGCCGCTCCTGGTCGTGTGGCTGGCGGGCACGGGACAGCTCGCCGCTCTCGCCACGCGGCGCTACGCCCCCTACCCGTCGGCGGCCGAGCTGCCGCCCGGCGGTCCGCTTCGCAGGGTCATTCGCAGCACGGTTCTCGCGCTGCGCGATCGGCGACGGCGCGGACCCATTGGCGTGCCAGAAGCGTTGGAGGGCTAGATGCGCCGCCGAGTCCATCTCCTGGGAACCCTCCTTGCCGGCGCAGGAGTGCTGACGCTCCTTTGGGCTCTGCTCGTGTGGCAATGGCAGGACCCCTTTACCGCGCTCTACACGAAGTGGAAACAGCGCGAGCTCGCCTCGCAGTACGACAAGCGGACGAAGTTGTTCACGACGACCATCTCGGGCCCAACGGTGGCGGCGGAACGCGAGAGCATCGCGCGTGAGGCAAAGCGCTACCGCCTGAGCTCGAAGCGCGGTCAGGTGATCGGCCGTCTGCGGGTCCCCCGAATGGGTGTGAACATGTTGCTCGTCAACGGCACCGACCACGACACGCTGAAGAAAGGACCCGGGCGCGATGGGCGGACCTTCATGCCCGGAGAGAACCGCCTTGTGTACATCGCCGGGCACCGCACCACGTACCTCGCGCCCTTCTCACACATCGACAGGCTGCGGAGCGGCGACCGTGTCACGATCGAAGTGCCGTACGGGACTTTCATCTACGCGGTGACACGACATCGCATCGTGAAATCGACCGATCTCTCGGTCCTGCGCTCACCTCGGCACGAGCTCGTCGAGCTACAGGCTTGCCACCCTCGCTTCTTCGCGTCACACCGGTACATCGCCTATGCGCAGTTACTGCGCGTCGAACCGCGCGGCGCGAAGCCGTACGAGCTGACCGCTCAGGCGAGCGGCAAGTAGCGCACCCTCTCACCGGCCGCGAGCTCGCCTTCGCCTCGGGGCGCGAGCACGAGCGCATCGGCGGCGGCGGCACGAGCAATCATGTGTGACTCCTGGCCGACGACCGGGTCGAGCAGCACGCCGTCCGCCGACGCCGCAGAGCGCGCACGGAGAAACTCGTCGCGGTGAGCATTGCGCCGGACCGCAGCCGCGAGCCGCCCCTCGAAGAACACCGGGCCAGGGACAGTCGCGCCCTGCAGGGCGAGCAGAGCGGGCTGCACGAAGACCTCGGCACCGACGAGCGAGGAAACCGGATTGCCGGGAAGTCCGAAGACGAGCGTCGACCCGCGCACGCCGAACGCGAGCGGCTTTCCCGGCTTGACGGCGACACCCCAGAAGATCTCCTTGACGCCGAGGTCGCTCAGGATCCGGCGAACGAGATCGTGCGGACCGACGGAGACGCCGCCCGAGGTGACCAGCACATCTGCTGCAAGGCCCCGCTCGAGCGCAGCGCGATGCGACGACTCGTCGTCGGCGACGGCTGGTAGCGCATCGACGTCGGCGCCGGCGGCGGCGAACGCTGTCGCCAGCAGCACACCGTTCGCCTCGTAGACCTCGCCTGGGCCGAGCGGTTCGCCCGGCCTGCCCAATTCCGTGCCGGTCGCGAGCACAGCAACGCGAGGGCGCCGCCCGACAACGACACGATCGAGTCCGGCGGCGGCGAGCGCTCCGATCTGCGCAGCGCCCAGGCGCGCGCCGCGCGGCACCACGACGTCGCCGGCAGCAACGTCGCCACCACGAGCACGCACATTGTCACCGTTGACGACGCTATCCGAGATCTCCACTCTGTTGTCATTCTCGACAACGTACTCGATGGGGATGACGCAGTCGGCTCCTGCCGGGACGACGCCCCCGGTGGCGATCGCCATTGCCTCACCCGCCTCGAGCGCGCGTGGTGCGGGCACGCCCGCCGCGATACGCGCCACAATCGGCAAGCGTCCCGGCGTGTCCTCCGAGCGCACCGCGAAGCCGTCCATCGCCGAGCTCGGAAATGGCGGCAGATCCACGGCCGCCCGCGCATCCTCGGCAAGCACACGGCCCGCCGCCGCCGACAGTTCCACGTCCTCGGGTCCGAGCGGCGTCACCCGCCCGAGAATGCGCACCAGCGCCTCATCGAGCGAGAGCAGCTCAGTCATCCTGCGTCCAGCGTATAACCTCGCGGCCGTGATCTCCGTCGTCGTACCGGTGCATGACGAAGAGCGAAGCGTCGCACTGCTCTACGACGAGCTTCGGGCCGCGCTCGAGCCGCTCGGTGCGCCGTGGGAGGCGATCTTCGTCGACGACGGGTCGACCGACGGAACGTTTTCCGCGCTGACCAGGCTGCACAACTCCGAAGGGAACGTGCGCGTCGTGCGCCTGCGCCGCAACTTCGGCAAGGCCGCGGCGCTCGTGGCCGGCTTCGACCAGGCGCGCGGCGAGACCGTGGTCACGATCGACGGCGACCTGCAGGACGACCCGGCCGAAATCCCACGCCTCCTCGCCAAACTGGACGAGGGGTTCGATCTCGTCACGGGCTGGAAGACGCACCGGCGCGATCCCATTTCACGGCGTCTCCTCTCGCGCCTCTTCAACCGCGTCACGAGCGCATTCTCCGGCGTGCGACTGCACGACATGAACTGCGGGCTCAAGGCCTACCGCGCGGAGGTCGTGCACGGCCTGCGTCTCTACGGCGAACTGCACCGCTTCATCCCGGTGCTCGCGCACTACCGCGGCTTCCGCATCGCAGAGCTGCCTGTCAACCATCGCCCGCGCGAGCACGGCCGGTCGCGCTACGGCGTCGAGCGTTATCTGCGGGGGTTCCTCGACCTGCTGACCGTCTCGTTCATCGGCCGCTATCGCCACCGGCCACTGCACCTGTTCGGTGGGTTCGGGCTTCTGCTCGGGCTGATCGGCTCGGCGATTCTCGTCTACCTCACCGTGATCAAGGCGCTGGGACACGCGATCGGACAACGCCCGCTGCTGATGCTCGGCGTGCTGCTCGTCGTGATCGGAATGCAGTTCTTCTCGCTCGGGCTGATCAGCGAGATGATCACGAGCCACCACGAGGAGCGAGCGCAGGAGCGCGACCGCGCCGAGCTGCTCGTCGACGAAATCCTTTCCTGAGGCGCCGACTTGGCGGCGCCGCATAGAGGCCGTGCGGGCTTTGCCCGTGCGGCCGTTTCAACCCGCTCGCTGATACGCCCGCGCGCGACGCCGGCACGACGTTCACTTTGAAGGTCTGCTACTTCGGCACCTACGAGCGGGGCTATCCACGCAACTCGCAGGTGATCTCGTGCCTGCGCGGCGCAGGCGTGGAGGTCGTGGAAGAGCACGTCTCCGTGTGGGACGACGACCGCCACGGCTGGGGAGCGGGCCCTGCTCGCGCACTCCGGCTCGCCGCCGCGGAGGTGCGACTGCTCACACGCCGGGCACCCGAAGGCGACGCATTTCTCGTCGGGTATCCGGGCCACTTCGATCTGCCGGCGGCTCGACGTGCGGCGCGCGGCCGCCCGGTCATCTTCAATCCGCTCGTCTCACTCGTGGACACGCTCGTCGCCGACCGCGGCCGGTTCCGCCCGGGCTCGCTCGCAGCACGCGCTCTCGAGACAGTTGATCGCCGCGCGTTTCGCAGCGCCAACGTGGTCGTCGCAGACACGGCGGCGGATGCCCGCTTCTTCGCCGGGCTCGCAGGGCTCGGCGAGGTGCCCGTCTGCTTCGTCGGAGCGGAGGACCGGCTGTTCAAACCCGGCTGGGCGCCACCGGACCGCTTCGTCGCGCTCTTCGTCGGCAAGCTGATTCCGCTGCACGGGGTCGAGACGATCCTGGCGGCGGCGCGAGAAGCACCGGAGATCGATTTCCGCCTAGTCGGCAGCGGTCAGCTCGCAGGCCTGCTCGCGGCACGACCACCGAACATCGAGCACGTGCCGTGGATCGAGTACGAACATCTGCCGACGGAAATCCAGCGCGCCGGCTGCTCGCTCGGGATCTTCGGTGCGTCCGGGAAGGCGCAGCGCGTTATTCCGAACAAGGCGTTCCAGGCCATCGCGTGCGCGGCGCCGCTCGTCACAGCCGACACGCCCGCCGCCCGCGAGCTGCTGGTCGACGAGGAGAGCGCGCTCCTCATCCCACCGGGCGACGCCCAGGCCCTTGCGCAGGCCGTGCGTCGACTGGCCGCTGACCCCGAGCTGTGCCGGCGCGTTGCCGCCGGTGGCCGCGCCGCCTACGAGCGAGAGGCGAGCGAAGCCGTCCTCGGCGCGCGTTGGCGCGCGATCATCGAGCGACTGCTGTGAGACAGGCACTGGCCCTCCGACCGACTACGCGCACATTGCTCGCCGCCGCGATCACCGCGTATGCGGCCGGCTTTGCCGCGCTATCGGCCCTTCGTCACGAGGCCTTCATCACCGGTCGGTTCGACCTCGGGAACATGGTGCAGGCCGTCTGGTCGACTGCGCACGGCGACCCACTGCGGATGACCTCTCTCCGCGGCGACCAGATCACGCGGCTGGCCGCCCACGTCGATCCGATCCTGGTGCTGTTCGCGCCCTTGTGGTGGATCTGGCCGAGCCCGCACATGCTCCTCGCCGTCCAGTCGCTCGTCATCGCACTCGGCGCGGTTCCGGTCTTTCTGCTCGCCCGCAAGCACCTCGCCTCGCCGCGAGCTGCGCTCGGCTTTGCGCTCGCGTACTTGCTCTACCCCGCAACCGGCTGGCTGACGCTGAACGAGTTTCATCCTGTCGCGCTCGCGACGCCCCTCCTTCTCTTCGCCTTCTGGTACCTCGACGAAGAACGACTGCTCCCGTTCGCCCTGTTCGCACTCGCCGCGTCGGCCTGCAAGGAAGAGATCGCCCTCGTCGTCGCGGGCTTCGGTATCTGGTACGCCGTCGCGCACAGGAGTTGGACGGCGGGGACGGCGATCGCGCTGGCCGGCGGAGCGTGGGCCGCAGTCGCGATCGGCGTCGTGATCCCGCACTACAACGCCGGCGCCGAATCCGACTTCTATGGGCGCTACAGCGAGGTGGGCGGGTCCGCAGGCGGGATCCTCGAGACGGCCCTCACGCATCCACTCCGAATCATCGAGGCGGCGTTCAGCGGACGAGACCTCCACTACCTGCTCGATCTCGTCGCGCCGCTAGCCGCACTCTGCCTGCTGGCACCACTCGTGCTGGTGGCGGCGCTGCCAGAGCTCGCGATCAACCTCCTCTCGTCGACGACGACCCAGACGTCGATCCACTTCCACTACACGGCCGGATTGATCCCACCGCTGATGATCGGCGCGATCTTCGGCGCGAAGCGACTGTCGCGGTGGGCGTTTCCGGTCGGAGCGGCGATCGTGCTCGCAGCGAGCGTCGGGAACTATCGGCTTGGACCGATCCCCGGTTGGCGGCACGTCCCGGGCGGGCAAACATTCCAGGCGACCGCGGGGCGCGTGACTGACCACGACCGCATCGCGCAGCGCGCGCTCAGGCTCATTCCCAGCGGGGACGTCGTCAGCGCGACCAACACACTCGGCGCGCATCTGTCCGCGCGCCGCCGCGTGCTCAGCTTTCCGTACCTCGAAGACTCGAAGTGGATCGCGGCCGACGAGACGCAACCGGGTTATGCGGACCGCTACGCGCCGATCCCCACCGCCACTCAACTGGCCGCGTTACGACGAAACCCGGAGTGGCGGCTGGTGTTCGAGGAGGACGGCATCCTCGTCTTCCGGCGCAGGCCCGCGTAGCCTGACCACCGCCAGCACGAACAGCGCGAGGACGAGCAGATCGCGGATCAGCACGAGCCAGACGTAGCCGCCGAGTGCAAACACATCGCTGTAGTGGAAGAACCACACCTGCGCGAGCACGAGGGCTACCGCCGCCAAAACCCAGGCGGCCGGCTCGAGCAGGAGCACGAACGGAACGAGCCAGACGAGATACTGGGGCGAGAAGAAGCGCGTGCAGGCGAGAAACCCCGCGGTCGCAGCGGCAAAGGCAATCGCGAGACGCCTCGGATCGTCACGTCCGCGCAGATAGAGCCGGGCAACCGCAACAACTGCGAGGGCCTGCACGATCGAGCTCAGGACGGCCAACGTCTCCGGCAGCGAGCCGACCAGGTCGTAGGAGATCGCGTGCCCGGTGCGATGCACGACCGTGGCGCTGTACAAACCCAGCCGGTCTGCCGCGGCGAGCAGCGAGCCGGCGAGGCTCTCGACCTGCAGCGCCCTTGCGGCCTGCGCGCGGAAGCTCTCGGCGAGACCGTGAGGCGCAAGCAGCAGGAACGGCACGACGAACAGAGCGGCCATTGCGCCGAACGCCGCCAGCGCGCGCAATGCAAGCCCACGTCCACGAATGCGCCAGACGAAGATCGCAGCCGGCGGAACGAGGACGACCGGATAGACCTTCGCCGCGAATGCGGCGCCGAGCAAAGCGAATGCAGCCACATCCCGCTCGGCCAGCAGCAGCGCGAGCGCGGCGAGCGTGAGCAGCGCCGGCCACGCGTCGTACGTGTTGAGCGAGATCGGCCCGAGCGCGATCGGCGACAACGCGAAGAGCAGTACGGCGGCCCAGAGGCGAGCCGTCGAAACGCCCAGCCGCACGAGCAGGGACGCGACGAGCAGGAGCGTCGCGACGCCACACAGCGCCATCAGGCCCTTGAACACCGCGTTGTAGTGCGAGGAGCCGAAGGCCGCGGGCGGCAGGAACACTGCAAGCGCTCCGGGCGGGTACTCCATGAAGAAGTCGCGGTAGGGCACGCGCCCGTCGAAGACCGCGTCCGCAAACCCCTGATAGAGATGAACGTCGCGGAACCGCTCCGCGCGGAAGAGCCCTCCATCCGGAACGGCGCAGGCTGCGAGGTAGACCGGAATCGCAGCAGCCCCAGGCCGCAGCCAGCGCCTACGGGGGGCCAGGGACCTGGGAGAAGCCGTCGGCGGCGTCGTTCCCCGAGCTCGTGGTCGTCTGTGCCGGCGACGAGTAGCCGCCCGAGGAGCTCGACGAGTAGTACCCGCCGGTCATGGCGTACTGGAGCTTGTGCGTAGTCCAAACCGGCGAGGTCTTCGGCGACGGGAACACCTTCGGGAACGGTGCGTAGGTGATCGCCCGTTCCATGAACAGTTTCCAGATCGTCGCCGGGAAGGTCGGCCCCGAGACCGAGATGCCGTGCACGGACGTCATCGGGATCTCCCCTTTCGGATAGCCGATCCAGACCGTGGCCTCGAGGCCCGGGAAGAAGCCAGAGAACCAGGCATCCGCGAAATTGTCGGTCGTCCCCGTCTTTCCGGCCGCCGTCCCACCGAAGTAGGCCCCGACGCCGGTGCCACTCGTCATGTTCTTCTCGAGAATGTCGACGACCTGCGCCGCAACCCAGTCCGGAACGGCGCGCTCGCGTCGCGGCGCGCCCCAACCGGCCTCGGTGTCCACCTTGCCGCCCGGCAAGATCACCTTGCGGATCGCCATCGGCTTCGAATAGACGCCGCCGGCCGCCAGGGTCGAGTACACAGACGCCATGTCCATCGGCGTCACGACGCGCGAGCCGAGGCCCATCGACGGCACAAACGCTCCTTCGCTTGTGCGCAGGTCGGTACGGACGCCGAGCCGGTAGGCGATGTCCGCGATGTTCTCGGGACCGACGTCGAGCGACAGGCGCGCGTAGACGCTGTTGTCGGAGCGCAGAGTCGCGTTCTCGATCGACGTCGGACCGACGTACGAATGGTCGTAGGTCTGCGGGCACCAAGCCGTCGGCGGATCGGTGTCACAGGAGCCGGTCTCGGTCGGGTCGTATTTGAACGGAGCGGAAAGGTAGGTCGTTGACGGGCTGATGCCCTGCGAGATCGCGGTCGTCAGCACGATCGTCTTGAACGTCGAGCCCGGCTGACGGCGCGCGGACGAGGCGAAGTTCACCTGGTTCTTGGGATTTCCAGGGCTCAACTCGGTCATCGCGCGAATCGCTCCGTTTCTCGGGTTGATCGAGACGATTGCCGCTGCCGGGTCTGATGAATAGGGAAGTGTCCGTTTGATCGCGTCGAGCGCGAAGCGCTGCAGGCGCCGGTCGATCGTCGTGTACACCTTCAGGCCGCCCGACCTGACCGTGTTTGCGCCGTACTGGCGCTGAAGCTCCTCGCGGACGTAGCTGAAGAAGTACGGCTCACGGATGCGCGAGTACAGCCGGCCGGCCTTGAGGTGGAGATTGCGCTGGGCGACCGCGTTGGCGTACTGGCTCGACGTGATGTCCCGGTTGCCGAGCATCGCCCTCAAGACCTCGTCGCGCCGGGCGATCGCCTGCGCCGGGCGCTGGAACGGATCGAAGACGGACGGAGCTTGCGGCAAGCCGGCCAGCAACGCCGACTGATTCAGCGTGAGCTTGCGCGCCGGCCTCGAAAAGTACGTCTGGGCGGCCGCCTCGATCCCGTAGGCGTGGTTGCCGTAATAGACCTGGTTCATGTACGCGTTGAGGATCCAGGTCTTCGACTTCTCGCGCGCGAGCTTGATCGCGAGACACGCTTCGGTCGCCTTGCGCCCCAGGGTCTGTGACTTCTCCTTGATGTAGAGATTGCGAACGAGCTGCTGCGTGATCGTCGATCCTCCCTGCACGACTCTCCCGGCCTGGATGTCCGCATACAGCGCCCGCACGATCCCGAACCAGTCGAGCGCGCCGTGCTTGTAGAAACGCCGGTCCTCGATCGCGATCGTCGCCTTCGGCGCCCAGGGGCTGATCTCGTCGAGGCGAACCGGCTGTCGATTCCGTTCCGCGGGAATCGACCCCAGCAATGATCCGTCGGCCGCGAAGATGAACGAGTTCTGCCCGACCTCCACCGGATTGAGCGTGTCGAGGTCACAGCTGTTCATCCAGACGGCAGCCCCCGTGAAGCTCGACACGACCAGGAAGAGCACTGTGCCAACGAGCACGGTGGACACGAGCTTGCCCATTCTCTTCCGCCGGTTCTTCACCCGTTGCCGGCGCCGCTTCCTTAGGCGATCGAGCAAAAACGTGTCTGACTGCGACCGCCCGCCGCGGGGTGGCGGCGTCATGCGTAGACACCTTCGGCGCGCAGCACTTCGTAGGCGCGGAGGCGGAGCTCGCGGCCGAGCCGCTCGGCCGAAGGGCGGTCGCTCGCCGGCACCCGCACAACGAGGGTCGCATTGCCGGAGAGGTCGCTCACGAAGACCTCGACGTCGCCGGCGATCGTTCGCAGCCGGTCCATGACGGCACCGAGGTCTTGACCTAGTGGGACCTGGAGGCTGATCTCGGCGACCTTCTCTCGACTACGAATCGTGGAGTTGCGGATGGTATCCGAGGCCAGCTTCTCGTTCGGGATCACGAGCCGGTCGCCGTTCTCGGTCCGGACGAACGTGTAGATGAGCCCGATTTCCTCCACTCTTCCCTCGGTGTTCTCGATCACCACGTCGTCGCCGAGCCGCAACGGCTGGGTGAATGCAATCAGCAGCCCGGCGACGAAGTTCCCGAGCGTGCGCTGGGATGCGAAGCCGACGACGATGCCGATCACTGCCGAGGACGCAAGCAGCCCGCCTGCCACGGCCCGCACCTGTGGGATCACGAGCAGGGCGGAGAGAAGTCCCACGAACATGATCGTCGTTGTGATGCTGCGACGCGCAACGCGATAGCGAGTGATCGCTTCGGGCGGAAGATCGCGGCGGGCAATGCGGCGATCGATCAGGCGCGCCACAATCGTGGTGACGAGCAGGACGACGCCGACGACGATCAGTCGCTGCCAGAACGGCATGGCTCTCTATTCGACGGCAGTCTCGCCCTCCTCTGCGAGGCTCGACCACCGGAATCCCTCGAGCCGCCCGAGGACCTGCTTCCGAGTCGCCGCTGACAACTCGGGATCGTGGTCGCTGACGTAGACGAGATCCGGATCGACCAGCTGCAAGTCGTGCGCTACAACGTCCCCGAGGACAACCAGCTCCTTACCCTCGGACTCGATGAAGACGCTCGCATGGCCCGGCGTGTGGCCGGGCGTCGGCACAAGCCGCACGCCGGACGCGATCTCGAGCTCGCCGTCGATGAGATCCACCGAGCCGGCGTCACGCAACGGTTTGACACGGTCGCGCAGGTGCGGCCGTTGCGCGAGCGATTCGTCAGACATGAAGCACGACCATTCATCGGCGAACACGGGTAGCGGGCGTTGGGGAAGAAGCCGTCCCAACCGACGTGGTCGACGTGCAGATGCGTATGCACGACGAGGTCCACGTCAGCAGGACTCGCGCCATGCCCGAGCTCGGCGAGGAGCCGCGCGCCCGCATCCGGCATGAATGCGCGCGGCTCCGGCCCGAGCCCGGTGTCGACGAGCAGTGTCCGTGCCGGCTCCGCGAATGAGAACCGCGTTGACGGGGAGCCGCCACTCCTCGCGGCTGCTGAGCATAGGGAACGCGTCCGCGATGGTTGCGAAGCTGCCCTCGCCGTCGACCAGGACAGAGACGTCGAGCGCGCCCACTCTCACAGCGGCAGTGGCTTTCGTCCGCCGAACCCCTCGTCGACTCGGTGCCAGTAGTGAATCTCGTCCTCGCCGAGCTTCCAGCAGAGCAGGACGACCTCGTCACCGCGCCTCGCCGGAAAGTCCAGCAGCCCTTCCTCGAGCGACTTCACCTCCGCACCGACGGCGTTGATGCGCTCCGCGCACTCGGAGATCGCAGCCGCTTCGCGCTGAATTGCGTCGGCCGCCTCGTGCAGGTCGCTCGGGACCATGTCGCCGCCGTTTCCTGCGATCCGCGTGACGAGCTCCGCCTGCTGAACCTGCGCCGCGGTGAGATTGCGCCGATGCTGGACCATCCGCTCGACGATCGGCCGCAGCTCGACGAGGGCCTCGTTGGCCTCTTCAGGCGTGAAGGTGCGGGGCATTCGACAATATGATCATGCGGCCGTGCGCGCGGGTCAAAGGCAAGCGCTGGACATCTACCTCTGGAGCCGCGCGGCGATCTGGATCGCGGCAATCTTCGCCTTTTTCTTCTTCGAGCCCAATCGGCATCCGAATGCGGACCGCTGGGACACCTCGCGCCTGCACGACCTGGGCTACTTCACCGACATCTGGGCCCGCTGGGACAGCGACTTCTTCCTTCGGATCGCCCAGAACGGCTACGACGACGCGTCGGCTGCGTTCCACCCGCTCTACCCGGCGCTGATCGCCGCGCTAGGACGCGCTTTCTTCGGCCACTACGTCCTGGCCGGGCTCGTGATCTCCCTGCTCTGCTGTCTCGGCTCCTTCGTCCTGCTGCGGCGCCTTGCCGAGGAGCGCCTGGGTGCTGAAGGCGCGGGGCGGAGCGTTCTCTACCTCGCCGTCTTTCCGATGGCGCTCTTCCTCCAGGCCGTCTACAGCGAATCGCTGTTCCTCTTGCTCGTCCTCGGCGCATTCGCGCTCGCCGAGCGCAACCGCTTCGCGGGTGCTGGGCTCGTCGCCGGCCTCGCCATCCTCACCCGCGCGGCCGGGCTCGCGCTTCTCCCGGCGCTCGCCCTGCTGGCCTGGCACCACCGCGACCGCCTGCGCGCTCTCGCCGGTATCGCGCTGGCGGTTCCCGTTGCGGCGGTCTATCCCCTCGTGCTCTGGCAACAGGTCGGCGACCCGTGGGCATTCGCGGACGCGCAGGACCGTTGGCACCGCCACCTGTCTCGGGCCGGGCCTCTCGGCGGGGTCTGGGACGGTCTCGTCGCAGGGTGGCGAGGCCTGGAACAGTTCGTCGTCGGACACGGCACACACGTTCCCGGCGCAAATCCAATGCACGCGGCCGCCGAGAACGTCCAAGCGCTTGCGTTTCTCGCCCTTTTCCTCGCGCTCACGGTCGTAGCGTGGAGACGGTTCGGCGCACCATATGGGTTGTTCGCCGCGTTGAGCCTCGCCATTCCCCTCAGCTATCCCAGCTCGCGCTGGCCCCTGCTGTCCCTACCGCGCTTCGGGCTGGTGGTCTTCCCGCTCTTCCTCGCCCTCGCCGCCGTGACCGCGACCAGGCCACGGCTGCACACCGCGGTCGTTGCCTGCAGCGCCTTGTTCCTCGGAATCGCCGTCGTGCAATGGGCCCTGTGGCAGTGGGTCGCATGAAAGCCCGCGATCTCGACGCGGTCACCCTTGACGCGCACGGCACGCTCGTCACGCTCGCCGATCCCGTTCCGGCGCTGATGAACGTACTCTCGGAACGCGGCGTCGAGCGCACCGAGGAGACCGTTCTCGCCGGCTTCCGAACCGAAGTCGCACACTACGCTCCGCGCGCGAGCGAGGGTCACGACGAGGACGGCCTGGCGCGACTGCAACGGGAGTGCGCCGGCGTCTTCCTCGAGGCGGTCGGCGCGGACCTCGACCTGAATGAGTTCGCGCCCGTCTACGTGGGCGCACTCCACTTCGAGGTCCTCCCAGGCGTGTTCGAGTCGCTCGAGCGCTTGCGAGCGCTCGGCCTCGAGCTCGCGGTTGTTGCGAACTGGGACCTCAGCCTGCAGCGGCTGCTCGGCGAGGCCGGGCTCGCCCGGTACTTCACGGTCGTGGTGCACGCCGCGCGTAAGCCGGCGCCTGACGGGCTGCTTCACGCATTGAGTGCGCTGCAGGTCGATCCGGCGCGCGCACTGCACATCGGTGATGACGACGCCGATCGGGATGCTGCCGCCGCGGCCGGCATGCGGTTCGCACCCGCACCGGTCCCCGCTGCAGTTGCTGCGATCCGGTGAGAGCCCCACTCGCACTCTGGAGTACCTTCGTGCTCGCATTCGCGACGTTGAGCTACACCCTCCGCCTCACCAGTGGCAAACCCCCGAAAGACCTTCTCTACAAGTGGTCGACCGCCGCGGGGAACTTGATCCAGTTCGCGATCATCGCGGCGATCATTTACGGGATCGCCGGTCTCTCCCGCGATCGCCGGGGAGTGCTCGCGCTACGCCGCCCGGCCTCGTGGCGTACGGCGATCCGGATTGGAATCGGTGTCGGGATCGGAGTCTTTGTCCTCACACTCCTCCTCACCCCGCTCCTCGAACCCGGGCGTGAGCAGGGCATCACCCCCGACACCTGGCAGCCGGAGCACCTGGCTGCGTACGTCGCGAACGGGATCGTGGTTGCGGTGGTCGCGCCGATCGTCGAGGAGCTGACTTTTCGGGGCCTCGGTTACTCCCTGCTCGTCCGGTACGGACGCTGGGTGGCGATCATCGGCACAGGCCTCGCCTTTGGGCTGGCGCACGGCCTGGTCGACGCGTTTCCGCTCCTCGCGGCGTTCGGCGTCGGCCTTGCGTATCTGCGCAGCAGGGTCGACAGCGTCTACCCGGGGATGATCGTGCATGGGCTCTTCAACGCAATCGCGCTCACCGTTGCCGTTTCAGGCAAACCGCAGGCGGATATTCTCGGCGCGTGCGCTGCGGTCTGGCCTGTGCTGTCGCCCTTCTGATCCTCGTCCCGGCCGCCACAGGGGCGACGCCCCTGGTTTCCATTCAGGCAACGCCCGCTGCCGGGGCGGCTCCGTTGCACGTGACCTTCGCGGCGACCGGTGACGCGGCGGCGTACCGCTGGGACTTCGGCGACGGCAGCTCAGCCGAGGGGCGTACGGTCGAGCACACGTATGCAGCGGGCCGTTGGACCGCGACCCTCACGGCGCAGTCTGCCGACGGCCAGACCGCGACACAGACGACAACGGTCACGGCGTACGGCCTCACGCTCGCGGGACCGAATCCAGCAAGGTACAACCGTCGCGTTGCCTTTCGCGGTGCGGTCGTACCGGCGGAACAGGGTCTTCACGTCGCCCTCGTCGGGCCGCACGGAAAGGTCGTGGCGGCGAGAACCGACGCCGGCGGGCGCTACGCGGTCAGGCTACGCGTGAAGCTCCCGGGCGAGTACGTCGCGACGAGCGGACGCGCAAAGTCTGCGCCGCTCGCACTGCGCGTCGTTCCCAAGCTCGTCACCGGGCTCGCCGGCAGCGGCGTGCGGGCCGGCAGATACTTCTTCACTGCACGACTCGTGCCCGTGAACGCCGGCGTGCTGGCGGTAAACATCACCCGCGGCCAGAACGTGCTCGTCGACCGCACCTTTACAGGTCGCATCCGCATCAAGCTCGACACGCAGCGGCTGACCTCGTACCGAATCCGCACGGAGGTGATGCCGAACGAGGGTTACGCCGGCACGGCGCGGGTGCTGCGCGCGAACATCGTCCTGCCGCGGCTGGCTCTCGGCGCACGAGGCGTCGCCGTGTCACAAGTCAGCGGTCAGCTTCGGCGTCTGCACTACGCGGCACCCTCCGGGCCGAGCTTCGACGGTCGCATGCTCGATACCGTTTATGCCTTCCAGGAGGTTCACGGCCTGCCACGCACCGGGGTCGTCGATGCCCGCTTCTGGCACGCGCTTTCGAATCCCCGCGTCCCGGTTCCACGGTTCGTGCGACCCGCCGGGCACATCGAGGTGAACAAAGGTTTGCAGGTCCTCTACGTCGTTCGACGTTCCAGGGTCGCCCTGATCGTGGCGATCTCGACCGCGGGCGTAGCAGGGGCGTTCACCCCGGTCGGGCGGTTCGCGGTCTACCGCAAGGTGGTCGGGTTTGACCCCAGCCCGCTCGGAACTCTCTATGACCCGCTGTACTTCACGGGTGGCTATGCGATCCACGGCAACCCGTCCGTCCCGCCATACCCGGCCAGCCACGGCTGCGTGCGCATCCCGATGTGGGTCGCGCCGCACCTGTACCGGACCGTTCCGTATGGCGAGACGGTCTACGTGTACTAGCCTCGCCGCGCTCGCTCTCCTGCTCGTCACTGGTTGCGGGAGCACGCCGCGCGACGTTCCGTACACCGACCTCACCCGGCAGGCAGGGCCACTCGAGTTCACACGCATCACGCGGGATGTCTTCCGCAACCGCGACGCTTTGCTGGACGTGCTCGAGCGGAACAACCCGGGCCGCACCATCCGCCTGCCGGGTATCGACTTCTCCCGCCGGGAGATCTACCTGGTCGCCGCCGGGCCGCGTTCGAGCACCGGCTACGAGCTAAAGGTTGTGCGCGTCCGGGACGTGGGCGACCACATCGACGTCGTGGTTCACGAGCGAACTCCCTCTCTCGGCGATCCCGTGCAGGCCCGGGTGACGTATCCCTTCGTGCTGATCTCGCTTCCGCGCAGCAAGGAGCCGGTAAAGCTCAAGTGGCCGGGCCGGCCGTGACCGGCTAGTCCTCCTCGGGCTCGATCGCGAACTCGTCGGGCGTCACTTCATCGAGGAACTGTTTGAACTCCGAGACCCTCGACTCGATTTCCTCCTCGGTCACCTCTTCGCCCTCGAACTCGATCGCCGACTCTTCGATCACGTCATCGGCGGCGAAGATCGGCGCCTCGGCGCGAATGGCGAGCGCGATCGCATCGGACGGCCGCGAGTCCACCTCGATCTCGGAGCCGTCGAGTTGAACGGTGATCTGCGCGTAGAACGTGTTCTCGCGCAACTCGGTCACGGTGATGCGCGTCACCTGCGCGCCAAGCTGGTCGAGCATGTCGGTCACGAGATCGTGCGTCATGGGCCGCGGCGTTGACGCGCTCTGGAGCTTCATGAGAATTGCGGCGGCCTCCGGGTGGCCGATCCAGATCGGCAGGAACTTGTTTCCCTCGGCAGTCTTGAGCAACACGATCGGCTGCTTGCCGACGAGATCGAAGCTGACCCCGTAGATCTGCATCTCCTGCATGGCCCTGCTCTGATGGTAGCTCAGGGGTCTTGCGGAGAAACCTCCGTAAGGGGCACGACTACGACCTCGCCGGTCTCCGGATCCTCGAGCTCCACGCGCCGGTTGGGCACGCTCATCGGCTCGAGCCCACGGAGCACGTAGGCACGACCCTGGTAGGTGACGAGGTCTCCGATCTCCATAACCGCAGTGGCTGAAAGACGCCGCTAACAGCATCGGCAGTCCGGTGACGCGGCGGCATCCCTTACTCGGAGTGTTCTTTCAAACGCCACTCGGCTACGTCGCGAATGCTGACGATGCCGACGGCGCGCTCTCCCGCCACGACCGGAATGTGACGGAAGCCGCGTTCGATCATCGCCTGTCCCGCCTCCTCGACCGACGCGTCCTCGGTCATGGTCACGGGATCCGGTGTCATCCACTCGCGGACGCGCGCCTCGCTCGAGTGCACCCGGCCGGCGACGGCGCGCATCAGATCGCGCTCGGTGAAGATCCCGATCATCCGGCCGAAGTCGGACACGACCACGGCACCGACCCTCTGGTCGGTCATCTTCTGAGCCGCCTCGCCGATGGTGTCCTCCGGGGCGACCGAGAGCACATCCTTCGTCATCACCTCGCCGAGCGTTGCCATGCGCGCGAGCATAGGGAAACCCCCCGCTACAATCCAGCCTCCCGTGGGCGATTAGCTCAGTTGGTTAGAGCGCCGCTCTGATAAGGCGGAGGTCCGTGGTTCGAATCCACGATCGCCCATACCGCCGCGAAAAGTCCGGCCGCTTCGCGGCCATGATGACTTTTCGCGGGTTCCTGCCCTCCGAGACGTCTTGTGCCGCGCTCGCGCATGTCGAGCGCGGCTGCGAAAATCGGGCCCCCAATGCGATCGGCGTTTTGGCTCAACGTTGCCGTCAAGCTCTCCCTCGTCCTTCTTCTGGCCTTCGGGGCCTTTTCCGGGCTCGAGCGGTTTGCTGGGAAGGCTTTCGGCTGGCGGCTCGTCGGCTATTCGATCGCAGCGCTCATCGTTCCGGCGATCTGGGCTGCTCGCGATCGCCCTTCGAGATATCCCTACGCGACCGACATCCTCTTCGTCCTGCCGTTCCTCATCGACACGGTCGGCAACGCGCTCGATCTGTACGACACGATCGGCTGGTGGGACGACGCAAATCACTTCGTGAACTGGGCGCTCCTGAGCGGGGCGCTCGCGGCGGCGCTGGCGCGAACTCACATCAGAGGAGCGGAGCTGTTCGGCCTCGTTGTCGGCTTCGGCGGAGTGACGGCGATCCTGTGGGAGATCGGCGAGTACTTCGCGTTCATCCGTAACTCGTCAGAGCTCGCGACGGCCTACACCGACACGCTGGGTGACATGGCCCTCGGGCTCAGCGGCTCGACGCTGACTGCCACCATCGCGGTGCTTGTGCTGCACGGTCGCTCGACCGCGAGTTAGTGCAGGACGGTCGTGCGCTGGAGATAATCCTCGACTGCCAGGAGGAACGTGTCGTCCTCGGCGAGCTCCTTGAGCGTGCCCTTGGTCTCGTCGTCCAGATCCTCGTCGTGAGCCACCTCGGCCAGAAAGTTGTTCATCCGGCCGTCCCGTGACATCGCAGCCATGCGGAGGAAGATCCGCTTCGCCTCGTCGTCCTGAGAGATCGCCTCGAGAGACTCCATGTCGTTCAGCCACAGTCCGAGCATGACACCCGTGCAACGCCTCCAGCGCCGAACGGGATACGGCTACTTCGAGACTTTCTCCAGGGCCTCGACCAGCTCCTCCAGCTCGGTCTCGTCGGCGAAGGAGATTTCGAGACGATTCGACACGATCCGGCTGGAGAAACCGGTGATTCGGTCGGCTGCCGTCTTTGCCCGCGCAACGAGCGCGGGGTCGAGCTTCGTCGTCTGCCGACGTTGCTTCGTTTTCGCGCCGGCCCAGCGGGCTGCCCGCTCGGCGGCTCGGACGGACATGCCCTTCTGGACGATCTTCCGCGCCAGCGCGCGGCGGCCCTCGTGGTCCGGCACCGCTAGCACGGCTCGCGCATGGCCTTCGCTCAGCTGGCCACGCTCGACCATCTTGAGCACGTCCTCGGGCAGCTCGAGAAGCCGCACCCGATTCGACACGGCCGGCTTCGACTTTCCGACGCGCTCCGCGAGCTCGCCGAGCGAGAGCCCGAACTCGTCGAGGACAACCGCGAACGCGCGCGCTTCCTCGACCGGAGAGAGATCCTCACGCGCGACGTTCTCGACGAGGCCGAGGAGCAATGTGTCCCGGTCGTCGGCTTCGCGCACGACAGCGGGCACGGTCTTCAGCTTGGCGTCGCGAGCCGCACGCCAGCGCCGCTCGCCGGCGATCAGCTCGTAGCCGCCGGCCGCCCGCGGGCGCACGAGCACCGGCTGCACGACGCCCTGTGCGCGCACCGAGTCCGCCAGGCCCGCACCGGCGTCGGAATCGAAGCGCCGCCGCGGCTGGCGCGGGTTCGGGTGAATCGCATCGACCGGGAGCTCGGCGAACTCGGGCGCGGTTGCTCCACCCAGGAGGACCTCCAGGCCCCGGCCGAGGCCTCTGCGTTCAAAGGCCGGGCCGGTCACGCGAGTGCGCTCCTGGCACGCGAAAAGCAAGCCAGACTAGGACGCAGGGAGGGCGCGTAGCCGGAGGCTACGGGCCCGACTGAGGACAACGGCTGGCGCCGCTTTGCAGCCGCCAGGGGCGTGCTCGCGGGGCCGGTCCGGCCGTAATCAAGCACGCTCGACAAGCTCCATCGCCACCTTCCAGTAGGCGTCCGCACCGCGCGAGCGGCGGTCGTACGCGATTGCGGGCAAACCGTGGCTCGGCGCTTCCGCGAGGCGCACGGAGCGCGGGACCGTCTGCGTGAATACCAGCTCGCCGAAGTGCTTACGCACCTCGGCCTCGACATCCGCAGACAGGCGCGTGCGTCCGTCCACCATGGTCAGCAGGACGCCGCCGACGGCAAGCCGCGGATTCAGCCGCGACTTCACCAGGTTGATCGAGTGCACGAGCTGAGACAGGCCCTCGAGCGCGTAGTACTCGGCCTGCACCGGGATCAACACGCGATCCGCAGCGGCGAGCGCGTTCACCGTCAAAGGGCCGAACGAGGGCGGGCAGTCGAGAAAGACAAAGGAGTACTCCTCGGTGCCCGCGGCAAGCGCCTGGCGTAGATACGTCTCGCCGTCGCTGTGCTGCGTCAGCTCGACCGTCGCACCCGCAAGATCTGGTTTGGCGGGAACGAGGTGCAGGTTCGGAAACTTCGTCGGCTTCGCGAGATCTCGCAGCGGCGCGCCGTCGAGCAGGTCGTACGTCGACGTTCCGTTCGCCCGCTCGCCGAGCCCCGACGTGGCGTTGGCCTGTGGATCGAGGTCGATGACGAGAGCCGGCTCGCCCGCTTCGGCCAGGCAGGCGGCGAGGTTGATCGCAGTCGTCGTCTTCCCGACGCCGCCCTTCTGGTTCGCCACCGCGTAGACCTTCGCCACCTTGCCAGCGTACTCAGTCCAACGGACGCTTACTCGCCACCCCGGTTCGCCGTGGAAAGCCCGGCGGCGTTGGCCGCACCTTGCGCAAGATCAGAAGGCCGTCGCGCGATTCCGCAAGCTCCCCGCCGACCTGTTCCGCGACCCGCGCGACGCGCTCTGTGTCCACACTCGGCCCTACCCAGAGCACTACCGCACCGCCCGGACGAACGAGCGGCAAGCACCATTCCGCAGCGACGGGGGGCTTAGCCAGCGCTTTTGCGACGGCCACCCCGTAGGTGTCCGTCTCTTGCTCCTCTGCCCGGCCTTGCACAACGTGGACATTCGGCTGCGCCCACTCACGCAAGAAGTCGCACTTGCGGCCGATTGCCTCGAGCAGGGTCACCTCTCGGTCAGGGAGGGACACCGCCAACGGAATTCCGGGCACTCCGCCCCCCGAGCCCACGTCCACGATCGGCCCTTCGAATCCCGACACGACCTCCGCACCGCGCAAGGAATCCTCCAACAACATACTGCGCGCCTCCGCAAGGTCGCTGATCCCTGTCAGACCAGGCGTCGCTACGAGTGCCCTGAGCCAGTCCTCGAGCAAGGTGATGGCATCCGCCCTTCCCCGGTCCGCTAATCGCGGACAGTCGGCTCGGCCGACGGATGCACGACAACGTAACGGTTGGGCTCTGTGCCCTCGCTCGTCGTCTCTACCCCGTCGAGCTCCTTGAGCCTCAGGTGAACGACCTTCCGCTCGACCGCTGTCATCGGCTCTAGCTCGACCGGCTCGTGATCCGACAGCGCGCGGTCCGCCGAGCGCAAGGCCAGTGCTTCCAGCGCAGTGCGCCGCCGCTCGCGGTAGCCCGCGGCATCGACGACGACTTCCTTGCGGTCCTCCGGATGACGCCGCCACATCACTGCGTTAGCGAGGTACTGAACGGCGTCAATTGTCTGCCCGTGCCGACCGATCAGCATGCCGAGATCGGAGCCGACGCAGGACACCGTGATCAGCTCGTCGGACTCATCGACGTCGATCCGCCCGGTGACGCCGATCCCGTCCACGATCCGCGTGACGAGAGCACGTGCCTCGGCCGCCAGTTCGGACTCGTCCACGGCATCGGCGACCGCCGCGTCGGTGGACACGGTCGCGACGACCTTCGCGGGTGCGAAGCCGACGCCGAGCAGCCCTCGCTCGCCCTCGGTCACCACCTGGAAGTGTACCGCGGACTTGTCGAGACCCGGCTGCTGTTTCTCGAGCTCCCGCAGCGCCGCCCACTTCGCCTCGCCGACCGTCTCGCCGGTCGCCTCGACCGAGATCTCCTGCGCGGTCACGCCTATCGCCGCGCTTTCTTCTTCCGCTTCACGCGACGAGGCGGAGCGTTGCTCGGCTTCGGAACCGGCGCGTCGGCGACCGGTGTCCCACCGTCAGGCGGCGGCTTTGGCGGGGTGCGCGACGACCGCTTCGGCCCGGAGGGCGGCGACCCGGAGGGCGGGCCGACCTTCGGGATCAGCCGGCGGGTGATCAGCCCCTGTCCGACGGTCCAGAGGTTCGTCGTCATCCAGTAGAGGACGAGCCCGGTCGGGAAGCGGACGATGAACGGGATGAAGACGATCGGCAGGATCATCATCAGGTACCGCTGCGACTTCTGCATCGTCCCGGACATGAAGTACGTCGAAGCCACCTGGCTGAGCACATAGATCGTGAGCAAGACGTAGCCCGACCAGTGGCTGTTCGCGTGCTTCGTGATGTCGGGGACGAAGTGCAGCCACGAGAAGTCGCCGCGGTCGATTGCCGCCTGCCCGCCGGGCGGATTCTTGGCGAACGCGCGCAGTGTGTAGAAGAGCCCGATGAAGATCGGGAGCTGCGCCAAGAGCGGCAGGCACGACGCCGCCGGGTTGATGTTGTTCTCCTTGTAGAACTTCATCAGCTCTTCGTTGAGCTTCGCCCGGTCGCCCTTGTACTTGCGTTGGATCTCCTTCATCTGAGGCGCATGCGCCTGCATGTTCTGCATCGAGTGGATCTGCTTCACGGTCAACGGGACGAGCAGCATCCGCACGATGATCGTGAGCCCGACGATCGACCACGCCCACGGCAGGCCGACCGAGTGGAGCGCGTTGAGGATGTTCCGAAGCAGGTCCTCGAGCGGCGTGAGGATGCTCGCGACGATCACTTGAAGACCTTCTGGTCTCTGGCATGGTCGACGCCGCCGCGGCTCCATGGATTGCATCGGAGCAGGCGCCAGCCCGCGAGCAGCGTCCCCTTGAAGAAGCCGAACTCCTTGTACGCGTCGATCGCGTACTGCGAGCAGGATGGGTGGTACTTGCACTGTCCAACGCCCAGGAAAGGGGCGAGTGTGAAACGGTAGGCCCAGACCGCGGCGACGCCCACGTACCTCATGCCACGGCCTTCGTCAGCACCTCGTCGACTCGTTCCGCGAGCCACTCGAAGCCGTTCGCCGTTACTGCCTCCGGAAGCCCGGGCTTTGCAATCAACACGTAATCACGGCCTTCGGGAACCCGGTCCAAGCGCTCGCGCCACACCTCGCGCAACTGCCGCTTGATCCGGTTTCGGGCAACCGCGTTTCCCGCCGCTCGGGGAACCGCCAGGCCAAGCCTCGGCTCGCCGAGATCCTCTTCCCGCTCGAACCAGTAGAGGACCAGGAACCTGGTCGAGGTCGAGCGTCCCTGGCGGTAGACAGCATCGAAGTCTCGCGAGCGAGACAGGCGGTTCCGGCGTTGCACAGCGGTGCTTGCTTTACGCGGAAAGACGCTTCCGGCCCTTGGCGCGGCGGCGCTTCAGAATCGCGCGGCCCGCGCGCGTCGCCATGCGCGCACGAAAGCCATGCTTGCGTTTCCGCCGGCGTACGTTGGGCTGGTAGGTCCGTTTCACGAGGTCGAAGAGGAAGAAAAGTGCTCCGAAGAGGAGCCGTGGCGGGCCAGTATAGATGAGCGTTCGTACACAGAGTTATCCACAGTGGCGCGGGTGTGAAGTGCCTCCAAATGTGACGAACTGTCAGAGTTGCTCCACAGGTGTGGAGAGTGATGTGGAGTCAAGAAAACTGCTGCAAATTCCGCGTATTTCATCCCCAGTTTCCACGCATTGTAGGTGCTCAAGCACGCTGCTATGCTCGCCGCTTCCCGAGCCGGAGAGGAGTGGTACCGCGGCGTGGATCGCCCAATTGAGCTGACTGCGGAGAGCCTGTGGAACGAGGTCGCTGGTCGGCTTAAGGGGGCCCTCAACGAGACCACGTATCGCACGTGGTTCGCGGAGGCGGAGGGAGCGGAGCTTTCTGACGACGCCTTCGTGCTGGGCGTTCCGAACGATTTCACGCGCGAGTGGATCGAGGGGCACTTCCTTGGTCTGATCGGCGCGGCCGTTCGCGACGTCACCGGCCAGGAGCGGCGTGTCGCACTGTCAGTGACAGAGCGGCTCCCGGCCGCCACACCCGCTCCCACAGAGGCGCCGAAGGGCCGCTCGGGCGGCGCCATGGATTCCGGGATGAACCCGAAGTACACGTTCGACCTGTTTGTGATCGGCTCGTCCAACCGCTTTGCGCACGCGGCTGCTCTGGCCGTCGCGGAGGCGCCGGCACAGGCCTACAACCCGCTCTTCATCTACGGAGGGACCGGGCTGGGCAAGACACACCTCATGCAGGCGATCGCGCAGTACGTCGCCGAGCACTCGGGTGACCTTTCGGTCCGCTATGTGACGAGTGAGACCTTCATGAACGACTTCATCAACTCGCTCCGCGACAAGCGGATCGAGGGATTCAAGCAGCGCTACCGCACGTACGACCTCTTGCTCGTCGACGACGTGCAGTTCTTCGAGCACAAGGAGCGGATCCAGGAGGAGTTCTTCCACACATTCAACTCCCTTTACGAGGCGGGCTCCCAGATCGTCATGTCCTCTGACCGGCCGCCGCGGGACATCGCCACGCTCGAGGAGCGTCTGCGTTCCCGCTTCGAGTGGGGGTTGATCACCGACGTCCAGCCGCCTGATCTGGAGACGCGAATCGCGATCCTCCGCAAGAAGGTCAAGACCGACGGAATCCACGTCCCGGACCCGCAGGTCCTGTCCTTTATCGCCTCTCGGATCTCGACCAACATCAGAGAGCTCGAAGGGGCGCTCACCCGGGTGGTCGCATTCTCGTCTCTCACCGGACGCGCCCTCTCTGTCGAGCTCGCTGAAGACGTGCTCAAGGACGTCTTCCCCCAAGGCGAGGCAGCCGAGGTCTCGATTCAGCGGATCCAAGAGCTCGTCTCCGAACGCTTCCAGTTGACGCTGGAGGAGCTCTGCGGCGAGAAACGCTCCCAGAACATCGTCTACCCGCGACAGGTCGCGATGTACCTCTCCCGCGAGCTCACCGACTCTTCACTGCCGAAGATCGGCAAGGAGTTCGGGGGTCGCGACCACACAACCGTCATCCACGCGACCTCCAAGATCGCCCGTTTGATCCGTGAGGACAGATCTGTCTACAACCTTGTGCAGGAATTGACCGCACGTGTGAAGCAGGTCCGCTGACGCTCCGTGCGTGTTGAGAACCCCGACCTGTCCACCATCTGCGTCCCCTGCAAGAATGGCTCCATCAGGGGCGAGGGGGCTCTCCTCCCCGGTCCTAACACCCCTTATTACTACAAGAGGTTTTAAATGATTGAAACCAACACCATAGTAGGGACGGGGATGAAGGTCGTAATTCAGCGTGACGCGCTCGCGCAGAAACTCGGTGTCGTTGCTCGAGCGGTTTCAACTCGGGCGAGCGTCCAGATCCTTTCCGGCGTTTTGCTCAGGGCAGAAGGCGGCCGGCTGCATCTCGCGGCGACCGACATGGAGTTGTCGCTGCGTTCGTCTCTGGACGCACAGGTCGAAGGAGAGGGCTCGGTCGTTGTGCCCGGGCGCCTGCTCGTCGACCTTATGCGGCTCCTACCGGACAACAAGGTGACGATCGAATATCGCGCCGAGGAGAGCGTCGTCCACGTGACATCAGGCCCCTCCACCTCGACGCTTAACACGTACGCCGCCGATGACTTTCCGCGACTGCCCGACCTGGATGCGGTCGGGACGTTCACCGTTGAACGCGCATCGCTGCTCGACACCGTGTCGCGGGTTGCACGCTCCGCGTCGCGTGACGAGTCGCGCCCCGTGCTGACCGGAATCCTCGTGCGCTTCGAGGCCGGCAAGCTCGTGATGGCGGCGACGGACTCCTACCGGTTGTCGGTGAAGGAGACCGGGTTGACCGGAGAAGTGCCCGAGCTCGAGGCGATCATCCCCGCACGCGCACTCGGTGAGCTGGCCCGCATCGCGCAAGCCGGCGAAAGCATCGAGTTGGGCGTACACGAAAACCAGGTCGTCTTCGCCGCGGACGACGTCTGGCTGACAACTCGCCGTATCGACGGCCAGTTCCCGAACTACAAGCAGCTTCTCCCGGAAGCGTTCGAGCACGACGTGACGTTGCCGCGCACCGAGCTGCTCGATGTCGTTCGCCGGGTCGGCGTGATGGTGCAGCGCACGTCGCCGATTCAGCTGCGCTTTGCCGAAGGAGAGCTGACGGTGTTCGCGCGCACACAGGATGTCGGCGAGGCCAAGGAGTCGCTTCCAGTGCAGTTCTCGGGCGACCCGCTCGAGATCGGCTTCAACGCCGAGTTTCTGCGCGAGGGCATCGAGACGATGGCCGAAGACGAGATCCGGCTGCGCTTGATCTCCCCGCTCCGGCCCGCTGTGATCGAAGGTGGCACCGACGACCCGACCTACCTGATCATGCCAATACGGTTGCCTGGCTGATCTGTTAGCGCGGACTGGTTTGTCGGCGAAAGTCAACGGGTGTTTGCAAGGCAATCGGGCGCACGGGCCAAGCCCGCACGCCCTCTATGGTCGGCGTCGCAACGCGACGCCTTAGTGATCGTCGAGACGGTCTCTCTTAGGAACATCAGGTCGTACGCCCGGCTCGATCTCAGCCTGGAGCCCGGTCTCGTGCTTGTAGTTGGCGCCAACGGCGCAGGGAAGACGAACCTGCTCGAGTCGTTGCACGTCGGCACGCAGGGCTTCTCGCCTCGCACACGCGCCGACTCACAGCTCGTTCGGTTCGGCGAGCAAGTGGGACGAATTGCACTGCGTGGTGTTCGTCGCGACACCAGGGTCGAGCTGGAGGTGACGCTGGCGCTCGGTGAAGGGAAGCGGGCCAAGCTGAACGGCGCAGCTCTGCCTGCGGCAGAGCAGTTGCGCTCCGAGGTTGCGACGTTGGTATTCACGCCGGATCGGCTTGCGGTCGTGAAGGGCGGCCCCGCTGTTCGTCGTGCGTACTTCGATCGCGTGCTCGGCAGGCTTGCGCCGGCCCGCGCGACCCTTTCCGTGGAGTACACCGCAGCGGTCGCACAGCGCAACGCAGCGCTACGACGCGCTGCCGCCGGCTACTCGTCGCGCGAGGCAATCGCGCCCTGGACCGAACAGGTTGCGACACTCGGCCGCAAGCTCGCCGAGTCGCGAACCGAAGTCGTCGCGTGGCTCGCGCCGGGCTTCGCCGAGCGCGCAGACGAGCTCGGCCTCCCGTCCGCACGCATGACCTATGAGGGCGAACCTCCGACGGTCGAGTCGCTCGAGGCTCGCCTCGATCGTGATCTCGAACGTGGCACAACGGGTCTCGGCCCGCACCTCGATGATGTTCTCCTTACGAGCGGCACACGCGATCTCCGCAGCTTCGGGTCGCAGGGAGAACAGCGCCTGACCGTGCTAGGGCTGTTACTTGCGGAGGCCGAGCTGATTGCCGAGCGCCGCGGTTTCGCACCGCTGCTGCTTCTCGACGACGTTCTTTCGGAGCTCGACCCGAACCGGCGCCGAGTGCTCGCCGAGCGGGTGCTCGGGACCGGACAGACCCTGATCACCGCGACAGAGGCCTCCTCGCTTCCCGCCGGCCCGGCCCAGCTTCTGGAAGTCTCTCCGGGCACCGTGATGGCGGCCTGATGGAACGCGTCGGAGGGGCAGTGGAACGCGAGCTCAGCCGGTTCGGGCCGGCGGCGGGAATGGCTCCCGTTGTCGAGGCGTGGCCGTTGGCGGTAGGCCCCGAGATCGCCCGCAACGCGTGGCCGGCGCGTCTCGCACGAGACGGAACGCTGCACGTCCACACGCAGGATTCGATCTGGGCCTTCGAGCTCACAACCCGCGCGGAGGAGATCCGCGCGCGTCTCGGCGAAGCGGCGCCTCGCCGAATGTCGTTCGCGCCGGGACCGTTGCCCGAACCTCCAATCGAGTCCCCGGAGCAGGTCCGCGAGCGGCCCCCCGAGCCGACTCCGGAACACGTTGCGAAGGCCGAGTCACTCACGCGAGTGATTCGTGACGAAGAGCTCCGCAAAGTGGTCGCAAAAGCCGCTGCAGCAAGCCTTTCTCGCGACGATAACGACCGCTCGTTTTGCTAGAATTCAGAGCGCCCGCAAGTAGCGAATTTGCAGGGCTTTTTTCATGACTGAAGCCACTTATACCGCTAAGGACATCACCGTCCTCGAAGGCCTCGAGCCGGTCCGCCTGCGCCCGGGCATGTACATCGGCTCGACGGGCCCCCGCGGTCTCCACCATCTCGTCTACGAGGTGGTCGACAACAGCGTCGACGAAGCCCTCGCCGCCCGTAACGACAGGATCGAGGTCACGCTCCATCCGGACAACTCGGTGACGGTAAAGGACTACGGTTCGGGGATCCCCGTGGACCAGATGGCGGACCAGGGAACATCTGCGCTCACCGTCGTTCTGACCAAGCTGCACGCCGGCGGAAAGTTCGGCGCGGATGGTTCTCCGTACAAGGTGTCGGGTGGTCTGCACGGCGTCGGCGTCTCGGTCGTGAATGCTCTCTCCGAGTGGTTGATCGCGGAAGTGCGACGCGACGAGAAGGTTTATCGCCAGGAATTCACGCGAGGCGTGCCCAACGCGGACCTGGCAATTGTCGGCAAGGCGGAAAAGGGCGACACCGGCACGACGATCTCGTTTCTGCCCGACGCAGAGATCTTCGAGGACCTCGAGCTTTCGGCTGAAACGCTGCAGCAGCGCCTGCGAGAGACGGCTTTCCTGACGCGCGGCCTGCGGATCGTTCTGACCGACGAGCGCGCCGGCGGCGAGGAGATCGAGTTCCACTACGAGGGCGGAATCAGAGACTTCGTCGCGCACGTCAACGGAGCTAAAGACTCGATCCACAAGAGCATCGCGTATTTCGAAGGCGAGAACGAGCAGGGCAAGGTCGAGGTCGCGATGCAGTGGAACGCGTCGTACCAGGAGTCGGTCTACACCTTCGCCAACAACATCAACACGCACGAGGGCGGGTCTCACCTCTCGGGATTCAACGCGGCGCTTACGCGCACCCTGAACAAGGTCGCGCGCGACATGGGCTTGCTCAAGGAGAAGGAGGACAATCTCGAGGGCGAGGACGTGCGCGAAGGGCTCGCTGCGGTGGTGTCCGTGAAGCTCCAGGATCCGCAGTTCGAGGGCCAGACGAAGACGAAGCTCGGCAATCCGTGGGTCAAGGGATTCGTCGAGTCCAGCGTCAACTCGAAGCTCTCCGAGTTTCTGGAGGAGAATCCGACCGAAGCCAAGCAGATCATCCAGAAGGCGATCTCAGCGGCGCGGGCCCGTCAGGCGGCGCGCAAGGCGCGTGACCTGACACGCCGCAAAGGGGCGTTCGGCGGCGAGATTGCGAAGAAGTTCGCGGACTGCCAGGTGCGCGACCCCGAGCTGGCAGAGATGTTCATCGTCGAGGGCAACTCGGCCGGCGGCGCTGCGAAGGATGCACGCGACAAGTCGAACCAGGCGATCCTGCCGCTGCGCGGCAAGATCATCAACTCCGAGAAGAATCGAATCGACAAGGTCCTGTCGAACTCCGAGGTGCAGCTGCTCGTCCAGGTGATCGGCACCGGAATCGGCGAGGAGTTCGACATCGCGAAGCTGCGCTACCACCGCGTCATCGTCATGACCGACGCCGACGTTGACGGTGCACACATCCGGACGCTCGTGCTCACGTTCCTGTACCGCCACATGCCGGAGCTGTTCGAGCGCGGGCACGTGTACATCGCGGTCCCGCCGCTCTACCTCGCACGCCTGGGCAATCAGCACAACTACCTGGAGAAGGACTCACAGCTCGAGGAGCTGCTCGTGCGCGAGAAATTCGGCGATCTCGAGATCCAGGCGCGAGGCGGGGCGGAGGTGAAGCTGACTCAGGCGCGGTACGCGCGTTTCGCGCGCACGCTGACGGAGTACCAGGGCTGGGCCGCCCGCTTGCGCGCGGACTTCGGCCCACAGGCGGCGGACTTCGTCCTCTCGCACCGTCTGGTCGAGAGCGAAGCTTCCACTCCGGCCGAGGCCGTGACTGCGATCGACGCTGCAGCCGCCAACGGCTACACACTGCAGCCGGAAGCCGGCGCGGAGTCGCTTCTGATCCGGGTCGTCGAGGTCGAGACCAGCGCGATGCAGAACATCGTCGTGCCGGCAGAGTTGTTCGCATCGCCGATCTACGACCGCGTTCGGAAGACCTACGCCCGGCTCGCCGACATCGTGGGTGGGCTGCCGCCCTTCTCGTTGAAGCTCGGGAAGCAAAGTCATGAGGCGCTCACGTTCGAAGACCTGCGCGACGCTGCCCTCACCTTGGCAAAGAGCGGTATCTCAATCACGCGATTCAAGGGCCTCAGCGAGATGAATGCGGCCGAGCTGTGGGCGACCACGATGGACCCCGCACGTCGCATGCTGATCCGCGTGGACGTCGAGGACGCCGCCGCCGCCGATCTCTGGTTCTCGCGGCTGATGGGCGACGAGGTCGAGCCTCGCAGGCTCTTCATCGAGCAGAACGCACTGGAAGTACGCAACTTGGATGTCTAGGTGTCTGATCTGACGAGCGAACCGCTCGGCGCCGGCCGCGTCGAGACGCGCGAGCTCGATCAGGAAGTTCGCACGAGCTTCCTGGATTACGCGATGAGCGTGATCGTCAGCCGTGCTCTTCCCGACGTACGCGACGGGCTTAAGCCCGTGCACCGGCGTGTGCTGTACGCGATGCACGAGGCCGGTCTCCAGCCGAACCGGCCGACGCGCAAGTCGGCGCGCGTCGTCGGTGACGTGATGGGCAACTACCACCCACACGGCGACTCGGCGATCTACGACGCGCTCGTCCGCCTGGCCCAGCCGTTCTCGCTCCGCTATCCGCTCATCGACGGCCAGGGGTACTTCGGCTCGGTCGACGGCGATCCGGCTGGAGCGATGCGCTATTGCATTACGGGCGACGCGCGCGTGGCGACCCCGACCGGGACGTTTCGCATGGACGACATCGTTCCGGACGCTGCCCCTGAATCTGACAATGCGATCGACCTCGAGGTTCTCGATCGTGCCGGCAAGCCGGTCAAGGCGCGAATGCTTTTTCATTCAGGCGAGCACGGCACATTGAAGTTGCGCACGCGCGAGGGGTTCGAGCTCACCGGGACCGTGAACCATCCGGTGCTCTGCCTCGTCGACATGGTCGGCGTCCCGCTCCTGATGTGGAAACTACTCGACGAGGTTTCGGCGGGTGACCGGGTGGTCATCTCGCGCAAACAGCGGCAGGACGATCGGCCGATCTCGGATTCGGACCGACGGCTAGCAGTGCTGCTCGGCGCCTTCGTGTCGGAGGGTTGGTTCGGCGAGCGCCGAGGCGGGTTCAACAATTGCGACCGCCAGTACTTCGACGCAGTTCGCGAGGCGTACGACGAGCATGTCGGAGGCCCGCGCTACGTCTACGAGCGCGTCATCCGATCGGGCAGCCTTCTTCACGAGCTGGACATCCAGGACCTCGCCGCCGTTCGCACGAGTCCGCTGGCCTTCCAGGTCGGCACGACGAGCGCAGAGAAGGAGATCCCGGAGTTGGTCTGGTCTGCGCCGCTCGCGTTCAAGCGCGTCTTCCTCCAGTCGCTCTTCGAGGGCGACGGGTCCTCCTCGCTTCTCCCGCGAAACAGCATTCAGATCTCCTACTCCACGTACAGCGATTCTCTCGCCAGAGGAGTGCAGCAGCTTCTACTCGAGTTCGGTGTTGTGGCCCGGTTGTGCCGCTATGCAAAGGGAGAGATCAAGGTCGTGATCGGGAATCGCCGCGATGCGCGACTCTTTGCTGCGCACATCGGCTTCCTCGGAGCGAAGCAAGGGAAGCTCGAGGTTGCGTTGTCTTCTCTTCCTCAGGCTCCCTCGACGCGGAGCCGTGACTACGTTCCTTACCTGGCGGACTACGTCCGCTCGGAGACCGGTTCGCGCTGGTTGCAGCGGCACAACATCGACCGCACAGAACGCTGGGAGGGCGGTGGGACGGCAATCCTCGAGCGGATCAAGAGCGAGGAAGTTCGCTCTGTGATCGAGCCGCTCGTGTCCGCGGATTACTTCTATGCCGAAGTCGAGTCCGTGACGCTTGGTGGTGTCCAGCCGGTCTACTCCCTTCGGGTCGAGACTGACGACCACTCTTTCGTCACAAACGGGTTCGTCAGCCACAACACCGAGTGCCGGCTTTCGCGCATGGCGACGGAGCTGCTGCGGGACATCGACGCGGACACCGTCGACTTCGAGCCCAACTACGACGAGTCGCGGCGCCAGCCGACGGTCCTCCCGGCTCGGTTCCCGAACCTGCTGGTCAACGGCTCGTCCGGCATTGCCGTCGGCATGGCGACGAACATCCCACCGCACAATCTCGGCGAGGTCGTCGACGCCATCATCGCGATGATCGAGGACCCGGCGGTCGACGTCGAGAGGCTTTCACAACACATCAAGGGTCCAGACTTCCCGACCGGCGGCTCGATCGTCGGCCGCGGCGGCATCCGCGACGCGTATCGCTCCGGCCGTGGGCGTATCTACGTTCGTGGGCGCGCCCATATCGAGCAGCTTCGTGGCGGCAAGAGCGCGATCATCATCACCGAGCTGCCGTACGGCGTGCGCAAGGCCGGCGAAGGCGGTGTGATCGAGAAGATCGCCGACCTCGTCAAGGCCGGGACGTTGACAGAGGTACCGATGTCGGACGACGCCCTGCAGGACCACTCCGACAAGGAAGGGATGCGGATCTACGTGGAGTTGAAGCGCGAGGCTGTCCCGCAGGTCGCGCTCAACAAGATCTTCAAGCTGACGCCGCTGCAGACGACGTTCGGTTACAACGCGGTCGCCCTTGTCGACGGTGTCCCGAAGACACTTTCGCTGCTCGAGCTGATCCGGTACTACCTCGAGTATCAGCGAGAGGTCGTCACCCGCCGCTCGAAGTACGAGCTGCGGCAGGCGGAGAAGCGCGCGCACGTCCTCGAGGGTTACCTCAAGGCGCTCGATTCACTCGATGCCGTCATCGCGCTCATCCGGGCTGCCGCGGATACGGACGCGGCCCGCACAGGGCTCATGCACGACTTCGATCTTTCCGAGATCCAGGCTCAGGCGATCCTCGACCTGCGCCTTTCCCGGCTGACGAAGCTGGCACGCGACGAGATCCAGACCGAGTTCAACGATCTGCAGGAGCGCATCGCGGAGCTCCGCACGATCCTTGGCGATCCCGCCCGCATCGACGGCGTGATCAAGGAGGAGCTACTCGAGCTCAAGGAGATCTACGGCAAGTCCGACGACCGCCGCACCGAGATCGTGCAGGCCGAAGACGAGCTCGAGCTCGAGGACCTGATCGCGGAAGAGGACATGGTGATCGCGATCACCCGCTCGAACTACATCAAGCGACTACCGGTGACGGCATATCGCGAGCAGCGGCGGGGCGGCATCGGCGTCATGGGCATGGATCTGAAGGACGAGGACTACATCGAGCATCTCTTCGTCGCGTCGACGCACGACTACATCCTCTTCTTCACGAACGTCGGCAAGGTCTACAGGTTGAAGGTGCACGAGTTGCCGCTCGGGTCTCGCCAGTCGAAGGGTCGCGCAATCCAGAACCTGCTCCCCTTCCGGCAGGACGAGCAGGTGCGCGCGGTCGTGCAGACGCGTGACTTCAAGGAGGCCGAGTATCTCGTCTTTGCGACGAAGAACGGTGTCGTGAAGAAGACGCGGATGTCCGCCTACAACACGCCGCTGCGCTCCGACGGGATCATCGCGATCAAGATGCGCGAGGGCGACGAGCTCGTCGGCGTTCGGCACGCCTCGGGGACCGACGACATCCTGATGGTGTCGCGCAAGGGCCAGGCGATCCGTTTCCATGAGACCGACGTGCGGCCGATGGGGCGCGACGCCTCCGGCGTGCAGGGCATGCGGCTACGCACCGGCGACGAGGTGATCGCGGTCAACATCGCCCGGGACGACGCCGACGTGCTCGTGGTGACGGAGAACGGCTACGGCAAGCGCACCCCGGTCCGTGACTATCCCGTGAAGGGCCGCGGCGGGCTCGGGGTCAAGACAGTGCAGCTGACGGAGGCGAAGGGGCAGCTGGCGGGCTCGCGCGTTGTGCGCGGCGGCTACCAGGTGATGCTCATCTCCGACGGCGGCACCGTGATCAAGATGTCGGTCGACGACATCAAGCGGTCAGGGCGTTCTACTCAGGGGGTCATCGTGATGCGATTGCGCGAGGGGGAGCACGTATCCACCCTGGCGCCGGTCGTCGAGTCCGCGGAGGACAAGAGCGAGGCCACGAACGGTCCTGAAGCTGTCCCGCAGGAGTAGGCGCTGCCCACAAACCTCCTCTAACTCCTACCCAAAAGGGGGAGATTTTGAATTCACCCCTTCCCCATCAGGAAAAAGAGCGATATACCTTTGAAACGAGGGGTCCCCGCTACAGGAAGACGAGGAAGATATGGCTGTCAGCAGGCAGGTAGACCTTCTCGAGCCGATCGATCTTGCCGAACATCTGGGCAAGGTGGAGCTCTATTTGGGCCAGGTCTGCCAGATCGCCGGCATCTCGAAGATGCAGCTCGACTACTGGACCAACAAGGCGCAGATCCCCACCAAGGGGAAAAAGCAGCGCATCTACGACATCGACGCCCTCGAGACGGTCATGTTGATCAAGCAGGCGAAAGACAAGGGGCTCAACCTTGGGGCCGCGATCGACGCCGCCCGCCGGTTCCGTGAAGTGCAAGCCACGGCCCGCCGTCTCGAAGCCGCGCCCGATCTCTAGTCGTCCGCCGAAGTCCGGCCGTCGCTGTGCGACGGCCATGATGACGTCGCCCGATTGTCTTGGGACCGACTGCCTTCAGCTGCCGCCGCGCATGTCGGCGGCAGCGACCAACTGAATCCTCAGTCATTCAGAGGCGTTCGAATTCGCGCCGCGGCTTCCTCCGGCGCGAGTGTGTTGACGTGTATCCCGGCTCCGAGCTCCAGGCCGGCCAGCTTGTTCAGTCGCGGGAAGAGCACGAGTTGCCAGTCGCCCGGGCTTTGCTCGAGCCAGGCGTTCAGGGGGACGTGGCCCTCCAGGCGTTGTAGCCGACGCACGATCTCCGCGAGCAGTTTCAACGCCGGCGCTAGTCGGACGCTCTCGAGTGCAGCGGCCTCGGGTCCGGTCGGCGCAATCACCGTCTCGTAGGGCACGCGACTCGCCCACGGGCAGACGACGGCGAGGCCGTCCCGTTCGAAGACGATCTCTGCTCGTGGCCGCGCTCGCACCGGCGCAGGCTCTGGAAGCCAGACGAGCTGCGAGTGCGAGTGCGCGAGACTTGCGCCGGCCTCGCGTCCTTCGTTCAGCAACGGGAACACGTGACCGGGCTCGTCAGCGGCGCGGCGACGCCATGCTTCGGCCACGAGCTCGAGCTCGCCGTCCTCGGCTTCTGCGATCGAACGGATGTGCCGCCGGCTGTGCACCACAACCTCCTGCCGTTCGAGTGCCGGGTAGAGGTTGGGGACCACCCGTACGTTCCAATCGCCCTGTTCGGGAAGCACGAGCGTTTGTGGCGGCGTCATGTCCTCGTGCCCAGCGCAGAACGGGCATGACGCCAGCTCGTCGGGGCTTGGAGGGTCGAGCGGCGGCCGCGATGCGCCGGGGCGCTTCGCCCTGCCGGGAGCGATCACCGCGACGCGCCCCGAATCCGGATCGCGGCGGAGCTCGCCGCTCAGGTCGGCTCGCCGGCCTTCTTTTCCAGGAACGGCCGGATCAGGTCGACGGGGAACACGATCGTCGTTGCCTGGGACGAGCCGAGCTCGAGCAGTGTCTGCAGGTAGCGCAGCTGCAGCGCAACAGGCTGCTCACCGATCACGGCGGCGGCGTCCTTCAGCCGCTCGGCTGCCTGGAACTCGCCCTCGGCGTTGATGATCTTCGCGCGCCGTTCCCGTTCGGCCTCCGCCTGTCGCGCCATCGCGCGTTGCATCGAGGCCGGAATCTCGACGTCCTTCACCTCGACGATGGAGACCTTGATGCCCCAGGGCGCAGTCGACTCGTCGATGATCCCCTGCAGGATCCCGTTGATCTTTTCACGCTCCGACAGGAGCTCGTCGAGCACGTGCTGTCCGAGGACGGAGCGCAACGTGGTCTGCGCGATTTGCGAGGTCGCGACCATGAAGTTCTCGATCTGCACGATCGCGTCCTTCGGGGCGACGATGCGGAAGTATGCGACCGCATTGACACGCACGGGGACGTTGTCCTTGGTGATCACCTCCTGCGGCGGGACCGTCAGCGTGATCGTGCGCAGATCGACCTTGACCATCCGGTCGACCACGGGGATGAGCAAGAAGAGGCCCGGGCCTTTCGGTTCGGGCAGCAGGCGGCCGAGTCGGAAGATGATGCCTCGCTCGTATTCGCGAGCGACCTTGATCGCCGAGAACAGAAACAGGACGACGAGGAAGATCAGTACGGCGACGATGACCAGTGCGACGTTCATGAAGGGATCCTACGGGATGCTCGCGGTGGTCCGGCTACATCGGGGTCGGTCAGCGCAGAACGGACGCGTCGGCCAAGCCAGCGCGTCCCGAAGGCGGCGTCGCATGCGACGCCCTAGGTCCCTTCGGGACGAACTGTGAGGACCAAACCATCCAGGGACTCCACCCGGACACGGTCGCCCTGGTGGAGTTCTTCTCCGTGCGCAGCCCGCGCCTGCCAGAGCTCGCCGTTCACGTAGACGAGGCCGTTCTCTCGCACCTCGCCGACCGAGCCGGCGATCAGTTGTGGACTAACCTCGACAGGACTGCGCCGTACCTGCAGAGCCTTGCTCAGCGCGAACACCCACACTCCTCCGAGAACGACCGCTACTCCGATCACGAGTGGCTTCGACGTGTGGTAGCCCGGCGCGTTCTGGAACAGCATGATCGAGCCGACCGCGAGGCTGATCAGCCCGGCCACGGTGAGGGCGCCGTGCGTCGTCACGTGAACGTCGACGACGAGCAGAGCAACTCCGAGGAGCATCAACAAGAGGCCGCCCCAACTGATGGGGATGACCGAAAATCCGAAGAGCGCAGTGACGAGCGCGACTGCGCCGAGCGCGCCGGGCAGGACGACGCCCGGGTGAAAGATCTCGAAGCCGATCCCGGCGAGGCCGGCAAGGAAGAGCAGAGGAAGGATGTTCGGGTCGATCAGCGTGTTGAGCAGCCGTGTGAAGAACCCGAGGTGCACGTGGTGAATCTGCGCGCCGGTGAGATCGAGCGTGTAACCGCGGGGCTTCGTCTTCACCCCGTCCGCCTCTTCGAGCAGTGACGGCAGCGTCGGCGCGATCGCGTCGATGACGTTCATCTTCAACGCCTCGGAGGCCGTGGCGTTCGTGGCTACGCGCACGGCGCGGTCGGCCCAATGGGCGTTCCGTCCATGACTCTGTGCCAGCGCCCTCAGCGTTGCTGCCTCGTGGTTGATGAGCTTGCGACGGAGATCGGAGCCGATGTTGGCTCCTCCCGAGTCGATCGGAGTCGAGGAGCCGATGTTGGTCTGAGGCGCCATCCCCAGGAAGTCGGCCGCCTGCGCGATCCAGACGCCGGCGGAGCCTGCAGTCGCCCCGTTTGGCCCGACCCAGACGAGCACGGGCAGCTTTGCGTTCAACTCGCAAAGGACGATCTTGTCCTTCGACTGCAGCAGTCCGCCGGGCGTGTTGAGGACGATCACGGCGGCGGTGTAGCCGTCTTTCGCGGCGCGACCGAGGTTGTCGCAGAGGTAGTTCTGCGTGACCGGATTCACGTCCGCATCGAAATGGATCGCCATGACGCGTGGCGCGGCTGCTGAAGCCGAAGAGGTAAAGGCGAGGAACGCCCCAAGGAGCAAAAGTCCCCGCAAACAGGCGTTCTTCAACTCGTAAGGATTCTATCAGGGCAGGGCGTGGACCCTTGAGACCGAAGCCGGGTGCAGGCACCCTGGACGAACGATCGCCGCCGAATGAAGTCTCTTCTACCCATACTGCTCGCATTCTTAGCTGCGCCCGCTGCAGCATTGGGCGGCGTCTCGCTGACCGTGCGCGACGTGCCGCTGCACGGTGGGCGCACTCTTGCCGCTGCGTCGCCACAGTTCGACATGGTCGGCCTGCACTGGCGCGGCACCGGGTCGGTGCAGTTCCGGACGCGCACGCTCGCAGGCCGGTGGAGTGCCTGGCAGCGCGCCGATCCGGAGGCCGAGGACCTCCCGGACGTCGGGAGCGCCGAGACGCAGGCAGCGCGTGGCTGGCGTCTCGGGAACCCGTACTGGACAGGCGCGTCGGATCGAATCGA
>WNGB01000065.1_pt1 | contig 126367 bp, 96 predicted proteins | sample 5400681 | NCBI WGS metagenome assembly WNGB01 (sample SAMN13153367, study PRJNA577476) | soil metagenome | isolation source: 115 cm soil or saprolite under grassland replicate 2 | place: USA:California | collected 2016-06-15
GTCGGCGAGGCCGAAGCCGGCGGCCGGTGCGAATGCTTGGGCCTGGCCCGCGGCTGATGCCGCGCCCGGTGGCTGGCACGCGGCGGGTGCACAACGCTCACGTCCGAAGCGGCCGACGTTACCGCGCATCCGACCGCCTCCAGGCCCCGCGACGCGCATCCGTGCGGCGTCCGGGCCAGGGTCTTCGTGGCCCCTGAACCGGTGGTTTGCGCAGCCCGATCCGCGCTGACATTCGCGACCAGCAGGCCCGCTGCGACGAGCACCGGCAGGGCAAGCAGACCCCACAAGGCCATCCGGCTACGGCAGCTCCGCCCCGGCCGATAGCGCGCCGATCTCCGGTCCGGCATCTCGCGACCTCACATCGCCGTCCGCGTGCGACGGTCCCTACTCCGCCCCGACGATCCGCTCGAAATTTACTACAGCGGACGCATGAGCTACCGCAACTCCGCTGAAACCGGCAATGCCGAGAAACCAGCACGCGTGGCGCGCCCCGCGGCAGCGTTAAGGACTCGTATGGTTCTACCCAGAAGTAACCGGGTGATGTACTGGACGGTCAGGGGTCGCGGGGCAGGCCGAGCATGCGCTCGCCGATGATGTTGAGCTGCACCTGGGTGGTGCCGCCGTAGATCGTCATCGCGCGAGTGCCGAGGATCATCCGCCCCCAGAAGCCTTCCGCCCCCGAGGTCAGCGCGCCGCCGATTGCGCCGCGCGCACCGAGCATCGACCAGCATGCGCCCGCGATGTGCTGCGCGTGCTCCATCGCGAGCAGCTTGCGCACACTGGCTGCCGCACCCGGCTCCGTGCCTGACAGCTGGCTGAGTGTCACCCGCAGCGCGAGCAGCGCCAGTGACTGACCTTCGCAGACCAGCCTGCCGACATGCTCACGGCCGCCAGGATCTAGGTCGGCGTTGCGGGCGACGTCCAGCAGTTCTTTGACGCTGAGCACTGCCGACGCTCCCGAGGAAAGCGACACCCGTTCGTTGGCGAGCGTGTTGCGTGCCACCCTCCAGCCCTCGTTGACCTCGCCCACCACCATCTGGTCCGGGACGAACACCTCGTCGAAGAACACCTCGTTGAACAGCTCCTCACCGGTCATCTCGGTGAGCGGGCGCACCTCGATGCCCGGGGATGACATCTCGACGAGGAAGTACGTAATTCCTTCGTGCTTGATCGACGGGTCCGTGCGGGCCAGGCAGATCGCCCACTGCGCCTGCCGCGCCAGTGACGTCCATACCTTCTGGCCTGCCAGCTTCCACCCGCCGTCGGCGCGCTCGGCGCGCATCTGCAGCGACGCCAGGTCGCTGCCCGCTCCGGGTTCGCTGAACAGCTGACACCAGACCATCTCGCCCCGCAGGGTGGCGGGGAGAAACCGCTGTTGCTGCTCTGGCGTGCCGAAACCGACCAGGGACGGCACCACCCACGCCCCGATCGCCAACGTCGGCGGACGGACTCCAGCGGCGCGCAGCTCCTGCTGGATCAGGACCTGCTCAAGGGGGCTCGCGGCACGGCCCCAGGGCTTCGGGAGGTGGGGCATGACCAGGCCATCGTCGGCGAGACGGCGTGCCTGCTCGTCGCGGCCAAGGGCAGCGATCCCGGCGATCTCGTCCCTGATCCGCTGACGGGCGGGCTCTGCCTCGGCAGGCAGGTCGACACCCAGGTCACGCGCCGCGCCACCTGCTGCCAGCTCGCCAACCTGAGTTGCCCAGCGAGTTGCCGAACCGGCGAGGGCGCGGAGCGTCAGCGCCCGCCTGTAGTACAGGTGCACGTCGTGCTCCCAGGTGAACCCGATGCCACCGTGCACCTGGATGCAGTCCTGCGCGCACTGCACTGCCGCGTCCGGCGCGACCACAGCGGCGATCGCCGCCGCCAGCCGGGCGCCCCGGCCGACGTCGGCGTCGGTCTCGTCCAGCGCCCGTGCGGCGTCCCAGATCACCGCCTGAGCCTGCTCGAGCGCGACAAGCATCCGCGCACACAGGTGCTTGACGCCCTGGAACTGCCCGATCGGCCGGCCAAACTGCTCACGAACCTTGGCGTAATCCGCGGCCGAGGTGACACACCAGTCCGCGATCCCCACTGCCTCGGCACCGAACAAGATCGCCGCCAGGTCTGCCACGTCGGCCGCGGTCAACCCGTCAAGCACCCGGTCCGCCGACACGGTGACGTCGTGGGCCTGGACCTTCGCCACCCGGCGGACTGGGTCCATGCTGGGGAGCTCGGTGATGGTGAGCTCGCCCGCGTCCACCGCCACCCATTCCTCGCCGACGTCGGTTGCCACGGGGAGCACGATGACGTCGGCGACGGTGCCGCCAAGAACGGGCTCCACGGTCCCGTTGATTAGCAGCCCTTCGTCAACGCGCCGGGCAGTGACACCCGCCGTGGGGGCGGCGCTGGCACGGTCCGTGGGCGCCGCGCTGCCGACGTTGCCGTGGGCCCGGCCGACGAACACAGCGCCGACCCGTGATCCGTCGGCCAGGCCGGGCAACAGCTCAGCCTGCGCCTTGATCGCGCTCGAGGCGAGCAGTCCCCCGCTGGCCAGCACCGTCGGCAGGAAGGGTCCCGGTGTCGCGCGGCGGCCAAGTTCTTCGAGCGCTACGGTCAGCTCCACCAGGCCCGCTCCCTGCCCGCCGTGCTCTTCAGGGATGTGCAAGCCGAGCAGGCCCTGCTCCGCGAGCGCCGGCCAGAAAGGCGGCACGGCGGTCTCCGCGGGAGCGCCGAGGGCTTGCCTGATCACCTCTGGCTTGACGTGCCGTTCCGCCCAGCCGCGCACCGCCGCGGCGAGAGCCTCATGCTCTTCGGTCAGCCCGATCGCCATTCCCGGCCCTTTCGACGTCTGTTCGTCTCGCGGCGGCTGGTGACGTCGATGTGCGTTGTCTCGCAACGGCGGTTACCCGTGAGTCACCTACCGCCTCAACTCTAGAACGGGTTTCAAGTTTTGGCATCCGCGACCTGGCTCACGCGGACGACGTTCGGTCAGGCAGGTTCCACCACGACCTGGCTGACGTAGCGCTCGTAGGCCGGGATGTCGATCGAGCCGAACGGGTCCGCCGCGGCCGCGAGGGCGAGGGCGTGGCGGAGCCTGTCGGGCCATGACCAGCCGAGCAGCAGTCCAGGAACGAGCCCGGCGACCAGCGCGCCGCGCGCACCGCCGGACCAGCCGGGTACGCCAGGCGACGCCGGGCCGCCCTGCCAGGCTGGTGCGTCGGGTACCGGCACGCCGTGGGCTCGCCATCGCACCCCAGCCGTCGTGGCACTGACTCCGTCGGCCGCCGGGACGACGACGGCACCGACTCCGGCATCGATGAGCTCACGTGGCGTAACAGCGGTAAACGGCTCCACGTCGGGTGACCCGATGTCCGGCACCACCAGAGCAGGGTGTCTGGTCACGCCCAGCCGCAGCGCGACGCCCCCGGCGTGCAGCACAACGGGCACGTCGGCCTCGGCCGCATAGGTGGCGAGCGTCCCGAAGATCTCGGGGGGCAGCCCAGCGGCCAGGCTTCCGCAGAGCACGACGGCGGTGGCGTCCTTGATGAGCCGACGGTAATCGGTGGCGAACCGGCCCAGTTCCTCGGTCGTGATGTACGGTGCCGGCTCACTGAAACAAGCCGTCGTGCCCCGCTCCGTATCCGTCACCCAGATCACGCGCCGTGACTCCCGGCCGGTCCTTGTGAACTCGGTGGGCACGCCTGAGCTGGCCAGATCGGATCTGATCAGTTCGCCGGTAGCGCCGCCAGCAAGCCCCGCGGCTGACACCTCGTGATCGAAGGTGTGCAGCACACGAGCGACCATCACGCCGCGGCCCGCCGCCCTGTGCCTTGGCACGGGCACCCGGTTGATCCCGTCCCAGACCACACCGGCCACCTCGTAGCCAACGTGCAGCGTCGCATTGAGCGTGACGGTAATGATCAACTGCCATCCCTTTGGCCAGGCCAGATCGATGCCTGCACGTGGAGCTTTGCCCGAGCGCAGGTAAGCACATCCTGACAGCAGTAAAGGGGAGGATCCGCGATTCCCTGATCACGCCCGGTCCATGCCGCGCGTGGCGGGGGCACGAGCACCTGGCCGGACTGTGCAACCAGGGGCAGAGCAACCACGGGCCGAGCAACCACGGGCAGTGCAACCAGACGTGGCTGCGGCGGGGTCCGGCGGGACTGCCCATCCCTCCAAACGGCAGTCGCCGCCGGACCGCGCCTCCAATCGATCGAGCGTTGCACCGGCAGGAAAAGACCCGCTGGGCACACCTGGCACAGGGAGCGGGCTGCCGTAACTCCCGCGCCGACTCAATTCTCGGCGCAGCTGACCGCAATCCGCCATCGGGAGATGTCCCTAGGCATACCTACGTCTGCACCCCATTGCCTCCCCCGGCGCGGTGCCGCTCTACCCACGCCGCGACCTGAGCGCGGGACGTGAAACCCAGCCTGGCCAGGATGTTCTCGACATGAGCATCGGCGGTCCGCTTGGCGATCACCAGCCGCTCCCCGATCTCGCGGTTGCTCAGGCCGTCAGCAACGAGCGCTGCGACCTGGCATTCACGGCGCGTCAGCGGCGGCCAGAGGGAACGTTGCCGCATGCGCCCGGCCGGCGCGGCGCCGCGGGGGATTTGTGGCTCAAGTGCGCCGAAGCGGGCTCCCACGAGTTGAGCACCGAGCGCCCATGCAACGGCGTCGTCGAGAGAAAGCCCGGTGCCGTAGTCGAACGCCGCACTGAATTCCACGTCGCTCAGTGCCTGCCTCGTGAGCCGCACGCTCTGGTCGTGCGGTGTGTTGAAGTGCTCCGAGCCGAACAGCGGCGTTCCCACGCGCGGCCAGATGTTGGCTGCCACACCGAGCAGGGTCGCGCCGCGACGCGGGTCGCCACGACTGGCCGCGAGCAACGCCATCAGTTCGACGGCGAGAACGATTCCCACCAGGTCGTGGAAGGTATGATGGATCCGCAGGCACGCCTTCGTATGCTCCGCCCCTTCGGCGAGGTTGTGCCTGGTCCATGCGGCATAAGCGAGCACGTACCGGACGTAAGCGCAGGCCCACTGCTCACCCGAGGCCTCACACACGTCTCGTGTCTGCCGACATATGCGTTCCGCGGTGACCTGGTCACCGCGGAACGCGAAAGCCATGGCCAGCGCCACCCGCGCCATGATCACATTGCTGTTCAGCTCGCCCAGGCTCTTGAACCTGTCCAGCGCCTCAGCGAGAAGCGCGCTCGCCCTCACGTGATCGCCGACCATCACCGCCGCACAACCCAGACATTGGATCGAGTAGGCAAGCGCCGGTTCATCTGCCGCCTTCGTCGCATAGTCCTTGCAACGCTCCAGCATGGGGACGGCGAAGCCGAGATCACCCTGCAAGACCGAGATATAACCGGCGACCCACAGGGCTTTCGCCCACTCCGGGGTCTCGGGTGTGGCATCGCGGAGCGCTCGTTCCAGCCAGCTCCGCCCCTCACCAAGCCGACCGCAGCCAGCCCAGTAGAACCAGAGAGCCGCCACCAGTTCCAGGCCGCGTAGCCGCTCGGCCGGGGTGGTGAGGCTGAACTCCAGCGCCGCTTGGAGGTTGGCGTGCTCACCTTCGGTGCGCCGATAGATCTCGGCTTGGCCGGCGCCGAACCACTCTCGTTCCCCGCTGCACGCGAGCTCAAGGCACCAGTCACGGTGCCGCCTGCGCAGCAGCGGGGTTTCACCGAGGTTGCCCAACCGCTGTGTGCCGTACGCGCGGATGTCGTCGAGCAGCCGGTATCTGACCTCGTTGCCGCGCTGATGAGCCAGCACGATGGACTTGTCAACCAGACCTGCGATCACATCAAATTCGGCCCCGGCCAGTATCCCCGGTCCGGCGCATACCCGTTCGGCAGCGGCGAGAGGGAAATCGCCAGGGAACACCGACAAGCGCGCCCAGGCAAGCCGCTCCGCATGAGTACATAACGCATAGCTCCAGCCGATTGCCGCCCGCATCGTCTGATGGCGGGGCGCGCCGCCTCGCCGCCCCGCGCCGAGTAACCGGATACGGTCATCGAGGCGTTCGAGTAGCTGGTCGACGGACAGCACGCGGAGCCGCGCGGCGGCCAGTTCGAGCGCGAGCGGCACACCGTCCAGGCGACGGCACAACATGGCGACGGCCGCGCCGTTGCGGTCGTTGACGCTGAAGCCAGGCGCCACGGCGGAGCCTCGCTCCGCGAAGAGCACGACCGCCTCGCTGCGCCGCAGGGCAGCCAGGTCGGACTCTGCATCCAGTACGGGCAGGGTCAGCGGCCTGATCAGCAGCACGTGCTCGCCGCTGACTCCTAGCCGCTGGCGGCTTGTGGCGATGATCCGCAGCCGCGGCGCTGCCTCGAGCAGTTTCTCCGCTAGGCCTGCGCAGGCGTCAGTCAGGTGCTCGCACGTGTCGAGGATGAGCAGCAGGTTCTTATCTGCCAGGTACTCAGCAAGCACTTCGGCTCCGCTGCGGCTCGTGTGGTCACGAATTCCCAGAACCTCCGCCACTGTGTAGGGGAGCACACCAGGGCTTGTAACGGCCGACAGTTCCGCGACCCACGCACCATCGCGAAATCTGTCGCCCAGTTCGCCAGCAGCGCGAATGGCGAGCCGTGTCTTGCCGATTCCGCCCGCGCCGGTAATCGTCACCAGCCGCGATATTTCGAGCAGGCGGCACAGCTCGGCCAGTTCGGCACGTCGGCCGACGAAACTGGTCATTTCCGCGGGCAGGTTCCCGTTTCGGTGCCAGCCGGTCCCCACCGCGGGCCCTGCACGCCAGGCCAGGCGTGTCGCCCGAAGGTTCACGTTGGCATTTTGACCGGCGCGAAAGCCGGGCCACCCCGTCATGCGATCCCTCACCACCCGCCAGCATGCTACCCACGCGAACGTCGCAGAAGCGGACAAAACGTTAGCGGATATTAAGGTATAGCTCGCCGGTTTTGTCGTCAATGTGCGGCTCACTGGCCGCAACCGGGCGCATCCGCCTGCGCGACCCGAGGATGCTGGCGGCAGCGCCTGGCACCCAGCGTGCCGTTCGGCGGGCTATGCAGGCATATATCACCACGCACATAACAGGGAAAGCAATCGGGGCGCAGTTATCAGCAATGGGCATAAAACACGCTGAAAATCAACGTGCTTGCGCGATTTTCGGCGTGTCATTCAGCGGGTTGGCGCGCGATCAGAAAGCATGCGTTAAGGAGCGAGCCTGCGTCAGGAGTTCAGCCGGTGAGCCACAGGAGTCCTGCGATGAGCCGACGACATTTTCCTACGAGAGCAGCATCGTTTCCCGCGCGGGCTGTGTCGGCGGTAATTACGGACGCCTCGCTCGCCGTCAGCGGCGCGCTGGCATTGGGTGCTATGGCGCTCGGCGTTCCCGCGTTCGGTTCTGCGCATGCGGCAGCGCTAGCTGTACCGCCCACCGAGGAGAGGAGCGTGTCGTACCTTCGCTATCGCGTCGAGGTGCCCGCGTCGTGGCCGGTCATCAGTCTCGCCACCGCACGTTCCGCGTGCGTGCGCTTCGATCAGCATGCGGTCTATCTGGGCACACCGACGCCGATGCAACGCTGCCCGGCGCACCTCATCAGGGCCAAGACAGAGGCGTTGCTCATCGAACCACTGAGCGCGCGGCATCACACGTCAGGCACGACCGCCAGCCGGGTGGCCCATGAGTACGTGGTCACGGATGCCGCAGCAGGCGTCCAGGTCACCGCGACGTATGGCACCGACCGCGTGCTCATCGACAACATCTTGAGACGAGCGGCCACCTCGCCCGGTGCGCTCACGTGGGAGGCAGGTCAAACGGCGCGTCAGTTTCTTGCGGCGCCTGCCGCGCGAGCAACGGCCAGGTCAGGCCTGCCTGACCCAGCCCTGACGCGGCCGGCGCTGCTGCCGATCAGCGCGACCAACGGCACGGGCCGCGGCTTCGACACCTGCACTGCGCCCAGCGCGGCAACAATGAACGCCTGGATGAGCCATTCAAGGTACCGGGCGGTCGGCATCTACATCGGCGGCTCGGATCGGGCGTGCGCGCAGCCAAACCTGACGGCGGACTGGGTGAGCCGACAAGCGGCTGCCGGCTGGCACTTCATCCCGTTGTACGTCGGGCCGCAGGCGGAGTGGGGCGAGATCACCGCACCAGCCCGGCAGGGCACTAGCGCGGCCGACGACGCCGTCGTGCAGGCGCGGGCCCTAGGCTTTCGCGCAGGTGCTCCCGTGTACTACGACATGGAGGCCTATCCCCGCCGGCAGAGCGCGCGGGCGCTGGCCTTCCTGTCTGCGTGGACCAACGAACTGCATCGGCGGGGTTACGCGTCCGGTATCTATAGCAGCTCCGCTTCGGGTGTTACCGACCTGGTGAATCACTACGGCAACCCCGGCTACGCGACGCCCGATGTGCTCTTCGACGCGCTATGGAACGGCGACGCGGACACGAATGACCCGGCGATCCCACCCGGTTACTGGGCCCATCATCAGCGCCTTCATCAGTACAGCGGCGGTACAAAGCAAACCTTCGGTGGCCGATCGCTCGAGGTCGACCGCGACTACCTGGACGTGGTGCTGTCCCGCAGGCCAGGAGGGCTCGTCCCTGACGCCGCCGCGCCGCTTTCCGGCCGGGAAGGCCTGTTCCTGCTGCACTAGACCCACCGGTGGCCCCTTGCGCACGCAAGGAGGCCACCGGTGGCACTGCGCTGTTGGGCGTCAGCTGTCCGTTGTCGGCTGACGTCTGCATTGTCAGTGTGCGACGACGATCTTTCCAAACAGCCCGTGGGACTCTTCGTCAGGCCCGGCGGAGAACATCAGCTCGTCGGTCTTCGCGGCGTTCCCGTTGCCGAAGAGCAGATCCCAGAGGCCATCGATCACGATCGCGTGTCCGTTTGGCCGCCGCAACTGGCCCAGGTGCGCGCCGGTGTTCGGGTTGTAGGCGTTGATGTGGCCATTACCGAAGTTGCCAACGAGCAGTGCGCCGCTGAACTGGCCGAAACCGGCCGGCGCCAGGGCGAGCCCCCAGGGCGAGTTCAGGGCGCCACGGGTCACCAGCCGCCGGACGAAGGCACCGTCATTGGTGAAGACGTCAACGAAACCATTACCCTGGCCCGCGACATCGTCCTCCAGCCCCTCGTCCTGTTTGGCGTAGGTCACGTAGAGCTTGCCCGCGATCTCCTCGATACCGAACGGCGCGTAGCCAGCCGGCAGCCGGTGGTCCACGAACAGCCCCCCAGGCAGCTCGGCCGGCGTGAAGGTGCTGTCGTAGGCCTCGACCCGGCCGGACCGGAAGTTGGCCGCGTACAAATAGGTTTTGCCGTCGGACGCCTTGGCGATGGCGAGTCCCTTGTAGACGGCGTTGGCGCCGTTGTCGCGGGCGACCTCGGTCACAGTGGACGGCGGTGTACCGGTGACGCCGACGGCGGGGTTCCAGCCGTCGATCGTGCCGTTCTCGGTATCGAAGAGGAACACCGCGGAGCCGGAGTTGCCGGCCGCGTCATGGACGACGAACGATGACGGATCCGTGTTGAACACCTGCCCGGTCGGTGCCTGGCCCGTGATGCTCACCTCGAGGCCGCGCTTGCTCACCGATGTCGCGGTCCCGTTTTGGTACAGGGTCGCCAGGTCCGAGCCATTGTCTGCCACCCACGTCGGCGAGCCCGGCGCTTGATCGGTGCCAGGCGATGCCGCCATGCCCCACGCGTTGACCAGGTTCGTGTCTTGCAGATTGGCCACTCCTAGCTGGTCTGAGACCAGGTTGATCTGGCGGTAGGCCGTCTCGTTCGCGCCGGCCGACGCAGCGCCCAGCGTCATCGCGGCAAGCGTTCCGGCTGTCGCAATCGCTGCCGCAGGCACGATTCTGCGCCAAACCATGCGCGATCTGGCTGGCATCAGGGCAGGACTCGATCGAAGGAAGGGCGGTCGCGTCATAGGGATCCTCCCGCTTTGGGGCGCCCGGAGCCCTTGTGGCACTGCGGCGCCCACATCCGCCCATCACGTAAGGAGGTTCGATTGGGTTCACGTGTCGCGCGAAGAATTTGATAAGTGAAGTCTTTGGTGCGCGCGCCGGCGGCCGGAGCGGCACGCGCCGCGGCAGCCGTTAGGTATCCGTAGCATTCGGTCCTGACCTGGGCAGAGCCGGTGCGGATCTCGGATTGCAGCGCTATACCGCGGCCGAGATCGTGACCTAGCATGTCGGATTATGGGGGCTGGCGCGGAACGTGAGCGGGTTCGGTTGGCGGAGCTCGTCGCGGCCCTGTCGCTGGGTGTCGATCTCGGGTTCGGGCAGCCGATGGAGCATGTGCTCCGTCAGTGCCTGATCGCGCTGCGGATGGCGGACTGCCTACGGCTCGACCAGCACGAGCGGGCGGTCGTTTACTACACAGCTCTGCTGGTCAACGTCGGGTGCCACTCCGACGCTCACGAACAGGCGAAGTGGTTCGGCGACGACATCGCGTTGAAGTCGGGCAAGTACGATCACGAGTTCGGGAGCCTGCGCGCGGCGGTGGCCACCATGCGGCTGGTCGGCGCGGGCAACCCGCCGTTGCACCGGTTTCGGGTCGGGCTCGAGTTCGCTCTGTCCGGGCATCGTTCATTCGACGGCATGGTCGCGCAGCACGCGCGGCTGGCGCGCACGCTCGCTGACCAGCTGGGCCTTCCTGAATCGGTGGGTGCTGCGGTTGGTTCGGCCTATGAACAATGGGACGGGCAGGGCTGGCCGGGTGAGCTGAAGGCCGACGACGTGCCGCTAGCTTCGAGGCTCGCGCAACTGGCGGAGTTCGTCGAGGTAGCGCACCGGTTGGGCGGCGTTGATGCGGCGAGGACGCTGGCCCGCAAGCGCGCGGGCAAGCAGTTTGATCCCACACTGGCCGCGCTGGTTTGCGCCAGGGCGGACGAGATTCTCTGCGGGCTGGACGCGGTCCGGACGTGGGAGTCCGTTATCGGGGCCGAACCCGCGCTCGCCGTCACGTTGTCCGCTGAGCAATTCGACGCCGCACTGCTGGCCATCGCGAATTTCGTCGACCTCAAGTCGCCCTACACTCTCGGTCACGCCCGCGCGGTCGCCGATCTCGCCGCAGAGGCCGCGAGGCAACTGGGGCTGCCGGCCGACGAGGTGCAAACGCTGCGCCGGGCCGGTCTGGTGCACGACTTCGGGCGGCTCGGTGTCTCGAACTCGATCTGGGATCGGCCGGGGCCGCTGGGGGCCGGGGAGTGGGAACGGGTCCGGATGCACCCTTACTTCACCGAACGCATGCTGCTCCAGTCGCCCGCTCTGTCACCTCTCGGCGCGATCGCGGTGCAGCATCGTGAGCGCCTGGACGGGAGCGGATACCCACGCGGGCTCTCCGGCAGCGCGATCTCGCGGCCGGCGCGGATCCTCGGCGCAGCAGACGCTTACCAGTCGATGCGTGAGCCGCGCCCGCACCGGGGCGCGCGCTCACCGGACGACGCGGCTGCTGAGCTGCGTGCCGAGGTCCGGGCTGGCCGCCTGGACGGGGCCGCGGTCGATGGTGTGCTGAAGGCGGCTGGCCATCGGGTTCCGCGGCGGCGGGAGGGGCCATCGGGTCTGACCGCTCGCGAGGTAGAGGTGCTTAAGCTGCTCGCCCGTGGACTGTCGAACAAACAGATCGCGAAGCGGCTTGTGATCACACCGAAGACGGCGGGCAACCACGTCGAGCACATCTACAGCAAGATCGAGACGTCAAGCCGCGCCGCGGCAAGCCTGTTCGCGATGCAGCACGGCCTGCTCCCCGAAGAGGAGATCGCCCTCACGCACTTATCCGCCGAGGACGCGGCGAGTCTGTCACCAAGATGACGCCTCAATTCCGGGCGCGAGGATGAGGTGAACGCCTCATGCCAGCGGCTGGCGCTCGCTCCTATCGTCGTAGATGCCAGCCGAATCGGGGGGACATGCGACGTCACATCACGGCATCGCCGCATCTCGGATTCGTCATGCTGGGCCAACCGTCCTGACAGACGCAACCTAGGGAGATGAGGCAGATGCCTAAGGTGTCCAAACAGAGCGCCGCGCAGGTCACCGACCACGGCCCAGTGGTGGACCGGCACGAAGACTTCGACGGCTACACGGTCAACTTCGTGTTGTTTCGCGAGGACGCCGATGGAACGCCGCTGCTCAAGGGATTGCCTGGGGACAGATGCACCTGCCCGCACTGGGGATACGTGCTGAAGGGGAAGCTGACCTATCGGTTCGCCGACCATGAGGAGACAGTCGAGGCCGGCGACGCCTTTTATCTGCCGCCCGGCCACGTGCCGTTCGCGACGGCCGGGAGCGAAATCCTCCAGTTCAGTCCGACCGACGAGCTGCGGGAAGTCGAGGCCGCGATGTTCAAGAACATGCAGGCGATGCAGGGCGCCTGAACGGCTCCGGGGGGTCGGCACCCCCGGGGGGCCCTGGGGGCCGGGGGGTCGTCCCCCCGGGCGGTTCCGGGGGTCGTCCCCCGGGCAACACCAGACAGCGGGAAGCCGACCGAAGGTCGGCGAACAGCCTGATCGTGGAGGTGGCGGGAATCGAACCCGCGTCCTTCGGTACCTCACCAGTGCTTCTCCGGGTGCAGCCTGCTCTTGTTTCTCAGCCCCGGCGGTCACGCAGGCAAGCCGCCGATGGGCTCAGCCGCTGTCGGTTGTCCTGGTCAGTCCCGCGGCCGGGCTGATCAGTTGAGCCTCCTTACTGATGCCAGGACCCGGGCCGGAGGCAATCCCGGGCTGACAACTTCACGCCTCGCTCAGGCGGCGAGGGCGAAGTGAGTGCGCTGAGAATCGGCACTTATATTTTTACGGCCACAGTATTAACGAGGTCATGACCGCGACCCTCGACCCGCTTCCCCTGGATCAACTACCGAAGTCGAAGCCAGTCACCCCCTCTTGAGTTGTCTGGCCAGCATGCCAGCTTTGCCGTCACGCCGACCGTACAAGGTAAACGCGCGCAGGCCAAGCCGGATTCCCTGCCTGCTTCCGAACGGCTCACGCCGATGTGGCGCTACCCGGAAAGGTGGCACTGGCTCCGGGGGATCGTGGGGCACCGCTCGAGACGCCCGGAAAATGAGAAACCCCCGTGGGCGCTGGCGGTGGCCGAAATAGCGCCCACGGGGGTCGACCGGCAGGGTCGGGGCCGGTCTCAAATGCCCGGGCCTCCCCCGAGATGAAGCCCGGTCTCATCACGGCGACTGGGCCGCAACCCCCCAAGCGACTCCCAGTCACACTTGAAGACGCCGGAGAGTCATCAAGTAGTTGCTCTGTGTTACAGAAGATAGATTACAATCAGATAACGGCGGCAGACGTCGGCACACACCCGGCACACACCCGGGCCGCTCCGCCGGCCGAGGAGCGCACTCCATCGGCCGAACAGCCCATCGCGGTGCGGCCCGCAGTGCGCGCGTCAGCCGGACATTCCCCGGAGGAATTGGGCCGCGACCGGCACCGCGCTGGCGCGCGCTGGCTTTCCGAGCGTCAGGACGGCGAACGCGACGTCGCCGCGGAACCCGACGAACCAGTTCGCCCAGGTCTTTCCGGCTTGCGCGATGGTCGGCGCCGAGCCAACCTGCCCGAAGACTGGCCGCCCCCGCAGATTCGCCGCGCGGGCGGCGCCCGAGGCCACCGTGTCTCGCATGAGGCTCTTGAGTTCCCCCATCAGTTGCGGTCCGAACGGCGTGACCGGAACGTTTGCCGGATCCGGCGGATCGGTCACCAGGGTCGGCCGGTGCCACGTACCCGACTTGACCTCTGCCGCGACCAGGGCCAAGTCGAGTGGGCTCACCCGCACCCGGCCTTCGCCGATCATGTCAGCGGCCAGCTCCGCATCACTGCTGGGCGAGGGAATGGATCCGATGAACGACTGTAGCGGAAGCTGCCAGCGGGTACCGATGCCGAATCTGGTCGCCGCCTTCGTGAGCTGGCTCGCGGTAAGAAGCCGCGATAGCCCGGCGAAAGCTGTTCCGCAACCTCGGGCGAAGTCCACGCGAAACGGAGGTTGCGCACCAATGCCCTGTTCGGGTTGGTCGTTGGTGAACGTCTCACCGCCCACGTCCTTCGCCTCGGTACAGGGAATCTCTGTGTCGACGGCGAATCCGCTGTTGAGCAGCGCCGCACTGGAAACGATCGTGAACGCGTCGCCGGGTGGATAACGGCCCGCCAGGGGCGCATCGGCCATTGACTCGCCGTTCCCCGCGCGGTGTGAGACAGCCAGGATACGGCCAGTGGAGGCGCGCACGGCGACGATCGCCGCAGCTGCGGGTGCCGACCGCACCGCGACCGCCGCTGCGGCCTGAACCGGCGAGTCTATGGTCGTCCGCACCGCCATGGGCCGCTGGCCAGGCCACTTCTGCAACACCGACTCGACGTTTCCGTGCCTGTCCGCCACGACCACCTCTGTTGTCGGGGTGCCGACGAGCCTGTGCTGGTACACCTGCTGCAGGCCAGACTGGCCGACCGTGGTACCCGGCTTGTAGGGGAGCCCTTCCTGGCGGATGAGGGTCGCGTTCTCGGTGGCAACGGTCCCAACGATGCCTCGCGCCGCTGTCGAGAACAGCCGCCTGGAGCTCACGTGCACCTGCAGGCCGGTGACACGGGCGAGCCGACGCTGCAGCGGCGCATACGCCTTCGGACTCAAGGTGAGAAGCGCTTGAAAGCGGTGCGGCTGCGCGCCACGGATCTGGCTGAGCACCTGGTCCGGGTCAAGGCCCGTTATGCGCGCGAACTTGGCCGCGGTCGAGCGGGGGTTGTGCAGGCGGTCTGGCTGCACGCCGAGCTCGTAAACCGCAGATCGCCGCACCAGTGATCCGCCCGCGGAGTCGAGCACGGGCGCCCGGTTCGGGACTTTGGTGATCACCGCGAGCCTTAGCCCTGGCCGCAGGTGCGGGTTGATGACCGTGGGGCTCCATTCGATCTTCCAGTCGGTGCCCGCCCTGCGCAGCCTGAATTGGCCCTCATACCGCCACGGAGCGCCGTCTTGACCTAGATCTACCGAGGCGGAGAATCGCGCGTCGGCTTGATCACCCTGGACGGCGATATGCCCAAGACTTAGGAACAGTGCCGCGGCCCCGAGTTTCTGGTACTCACCGCGCAACGCGGCCGCCACGGCCCTCTGGTTGCCCGTGGTGTATGCGGCCGCGTCCCAGTAACGGGTCTGCTGCCACGCGAGCAGAAAGCTGCGCACCGTCGGTTCGGCTGATGGCTCCGCTGCGCAGCCCCCAACCAGGCTGAGAGCCAGGATGACCACGGCCAGGAGCGCGGCAATCAGCCGCAGTGCGCTGGCGGGAAGCCGCCGGGCCGAAGCGAGGAGGCCAGCGGCCGCTTCGACGGCGACGGACAGCGGCGACACCTTAGCGTCGCGCCCGGAGTGCACGGTCCACCTCCCTGGCCGCATCCCGCTTGGCCAGGTCGTGCCGTTTGTCATAGGTCCGTTTACCGCGGGCCAATGCCAGCTCCACCTTGGCCTTGCCGCTGGAAAAATAGAGCGACAACGGGATCAAAGTGAGTCCACGCTCAGCCGTCTGGCGGCGAAGCTGGTCGATCTCCCTTCGGTGCATCAGCAGCTTGCGGCTCCGGCGCGGCTCATGGTTCGTCCATGTGCCCTGCTCATACGGCGGTATATGAACGCCAGCCAACCACACCTCACCATCGATGACCTGACCGAACCCGTCAGTCAATGAAGCCCGGCCGGCCCGCAAGGACTTCACCTCGGTGCCGGTAAGCACGAGCCCCGCCTCGTAGGTGTCCTCGATCTGGTAGTCATGCCTGGCGCGCCGGTTGCGGGCGATGATCTTGCGTCCCTGCTCGCGTGCCACGGTACTCCTCAGCGCTTCGCTGCCACGCTACTCCCTCGGCGCGACGCACAGCCGGTGCGCCGCACCAGATCTGTTGCGCGAATCAAACGCGTAGGTAGCGGCGGAGCGTCATGAACGACGTCGCCCCACACAGCAGGATTCCCGCACAAAGCGCGAGGATGACGACTTGGACCAGGTCCGTGGCGCTCAGCCTGACGTTGAAGGTGAAGTACTGCTGCAGCGTGTCGAGCCAGAGAACCTTCAGCGCCATCAGCAGTCCCGCTGCGATGATCCAGCCAAACAGCCCGGCGATGACTGCCTCAAGGAGGAACGGCAGCTGGACATAGAAGTTGGAGGCGCCGACCAGCCGCATGATGCCCGTCTCGCGGCGCCGGTTGAACGCGGCCAGCCGGATCGTGTTGCCGACCAGCAGGATCGCCGCCATAACCATGATGACAGCGACGATCAATGAGCCGTTCCGCAATCCGTTGAGCAGCCGGTAAAACTTGTCGAGCAGCGATCGCTGGTCCATGATCTGATCGACTCCCGGCCTGCCCTGCAAAGTTCCAACAACGGTCGAATAGTCTGTCGCCGGATTGCGGAGTTTTACGCGGAAAGAATCCGGTATTTGATCCTGGGGTACGGCGGCAACGAACGAGGGCTGATTGGAGAACTCCTGCTTGAAGCGCTGGTACGCGTGCGGCCGTGACTCGTAGTAGACGCGCTGCACCTGCGGAAGGGCCTTTAGGTCGTGCAGTATGCGTTGCTTCTCCTGCGTCGTGGCGGAGCCGTTCTGCCTGCAGTCAAGACTCGGGCTTGTCGCGGTGCACAAGTAGACCGAGATTTCGACCTTGCCCTGCCAGAACGTCTTCGTATTGTTCACCTGCTTCATGATCAGCAGGCCCATACCGAGCAGGAACAAACTAATGGCGACAACCACGATCAGCACAGCTGTCATCGTGAGGTTGCGCCGTAGACCGATCCAGATCTCCTGGAACACGAAGTTAGAACGCATGCTCGCTCATTCCTCGATAGCCCTTACCGCGTGGCTCCGCGGCCAACTGATTGGGCCTGCCGTATCAGTAGGCCTGGCCGTACACTCCGCGCGACTGGTCACGCACCACCTTGCCGTGCTCAAGCTCGATGACACGCTTGCGCATCGAGTCCACGATCGCGGCATCATGGGTCGCCATCACGACGGTCGTACCGGTTCGGTTGATGCGGTCGAGAACCTTCATGATTCCGATCGAGGTGCCCGGGTCGATGTTGCCCGTTGGCTCGTCAGCGAGCAAGATCATCGGCCGGTTGACGAACGCTCTGGCCATGGCCACCCGTTGCTGCTCGCCACCGGACAGCTCATCCGGCATGCGGTCGGCCTTACCATCGAGGCCGACCAGGTCGATCACCTCGGGTACGACCTTGCGGATGAAGCGCCGTGGCTTGCCGATGACCTCAAGCGCGAACCCTACGTTCTGAAACACGTTTTTGTTCGGAAGCAATCGGAAGTCCTGGAAAACGCAGCCGATCTTCCGTCGAAGGTGCGGAACCTTCCAGTTGGTCAACCTGGCGAGATCCTTGCCAGCTACATGGATCCGGCCACCGGTCGGCCGCTCCTCCCTCAGGATGAGCCGCAGGAACGTTGACTTCCCAGAGCCGGAGGGCCCGATCAGGAACACGAATTCACCCTTCTCGACGTCGATGTTGACGTTCTCGAGGGCTGGCCGGCTCTGGCTCGGGTAAAGCTTGCTGACGTTGTCGAAGTGAATCACGGGCTCATCACAAGCGATTGACGACTGAGGACGGCAGACACGCCGACGGCCGGGTCGGTCCCGTTCCTGCCCTCGCATCGCGTCATGATGTCCCCTGGACTTTTCGGTGGCTCCGGTTGGTCATCGGACAGTCTAGGGGGGAAACTGGCATTGAAGGTCCAACACTTGAGAAGTGGTCAGGCAAGGGTCTGACCGGAGAGGGCCTAGATGAGTTGCGACCACCTCATCTGCGCGCAGTGCGCGGGACCAGTGGTTGAAGGCCGCTGCCCAGCGTGTCGCGCAGCAAGGGCGCAGGTCCACCGCGCGCCTGGAAGCATGGTGTCACCGCTGCTCATCGCAGCGCTGATCGCCATGCTGCTGCTAGCGATCGCGTTGCATATCTCGCCCTGAGGAGCCGTGGGCACCGAACGCCGCGGGCACCGAACGCCGCAGGCGTCAAACCACCACCGCGCGTCAAACAGCAGTCAGCTCAGGCCGACCGCTCCGCCGCTTCCTTACGGCGCAACCAGCGAACCTCGGCCTCGATGAACTCGTCGATCTCTCCGTCGAGCACGGCCTGCGTGTTCCCCGTCTCTACGCCCGTGCGCAGATCCTTGACGCTTTGGTACGGGTGCAGGACGTAATTGCGGATCTGGGTGCCCCAGCTGCTCGTGGTCTCGCCGCGTAGCTCGCTCATCTTGGCCGCGTCCTCCTGGCGCTTGCGCTCAAGCAGCTTGGCCTTGAGCACAGCCATGGCGGTGGCGCGGTTCTGAAGTTGGCTGCGCTCGTTCTGGCAGGAGACCACGATCCCGGTGGGCAGGTGCGTGATCCGCACGGCAGAATCGGTCGTGTTGACGCCCTGCCCGCCTGGCCCGCTCGATCGGTAGACATCGACGCGGATCTCGTCCTCCGGAATGTCGATTTCGTCCGTTCGCTCCACCACGGGCACCACGTCGACTCCGGCAAACGATGTCTGCCTTCGACCCTGATTGTCATACGCAGAGATGCGCACCATGCGGTGCGTACCGTGCTCGCCCCGCAACGTCCCGTACGCATAGGGCGCCTTGACCGCGAAGGTCGTCGACTTGATCCCCGCCTCCTCCGCGTACGACGTGTCGTACACCTCGGTCGGGTAGCCATGCCGTTCCGCCCACCGCAAGTAGATCCGCTGCAGCGTCTGCGCCCAGTCCGCGGCATCCGCTCCGCCCGCCTGCGCGTTGATCGTGATGAGCGCCTCGCGCGCGTCGTACTCACGCGACATCAGGGTGCGAATCTCGAGCTGATCGATCTCCTTCCGGAGCGCACCGAGCTCGCGTTCGGCCTCCTGGCGAGTTGGCTCGTCGTCCTCACTCTCCGCAAGCTCGAGCATGATGGGCAGGTCGTCGAGGCGGCGGCGCAAGCTCTCGACACGGCCAAGTTCTGACTCAAAGTGAGACAGCTTTCGAGTTACTGTCTGCGCACGCTCCTGGTCGTCCCAGAGCCGCCGATCGGCAGCCTGGTCACGCAGCTCGGCTACCTCGCGCCGCATCGCATCCAGGTCAAGGACGGTTTCGACTCCGGTGAGCTTTGCCGAGAGCTCTTTGATCTCCTCTGCGGGATCGATGGCTGCCATGCAGAAAGCCTACGCGAGGTGAACAGCGCAGGTGGTGCCTGGCATACTCACCGACGTGAGAGTCGCCGATCCTGCCTCACCAAAGACACCCGCGAGGTTCGCCATCGGCCGTGCGATCGCAATCGGCACGAACACTGTGCGTCACCAGACGCCTGCATCACGCCTGCTATCACCTCGAGCACGTTAGTTTTTGGTTGACGGGGCACGTCGTGGGCAGAAGGGGTCGAAGCGTGGGCGCAGCGAACCGTAGGAGCCTGCTTGCGAACCCCGGTTCGTGGAGCCGGAATTCTGTCGGCCTAGTTGCGGCGTCCGTGGCGCTGGCCGTGCTGACGCCGATCGCTCTGAGCGGCTGCTCATCCAAGGCTGCCGCGCCGTCAACGACCGGGTCGTCGCCCGCATCCTCGGCCGCGGAGCCGGCCTCTGCATCCTCGGCCGCGGAATCGTCGGCCGCGCACCCTTCCGCCGCCATGCTGAGAAGGGAGATGACGCCGACCCACGCCCGCCACGTCTTCAACACCTTCGTCACCACACTTGACGTGGCACGCGCCGCATCCGACGAGAGGCTGGAGCTGTTGCTAGTCAACGAGGCGCAGCTTCCGTTGACCGTGTCGGCATACGAGCGCGCTGACTACTCGGGCGCCCGCACCACCCGTTACCGGTACGGCAGCCCGAAGCTGTTCGTCCCGCAGCTGAAGGGCTTTCCGCTCTGGTTCGTCACGGTCGTGCCGCGCACCCCAGCCCAGGGCGGCCCCACCCGCACCGCGATCATGGTTTTCAACCGCGAAGAACCGGCCGACACGTGGCGGCTGAGCGTGTCCACGCTGCTCGCGCCCGGGGCGACATTGCCGCGGGTCGCGGTTGACCATGATGGTTACGCGACACCGCTCGCGACCTTCCAGCGCGGGCTTCTGGCCAGCCCGAACAGCGTCGGGGCTCTGCAGGCGGCTGTCGCCGCCGATGGACCTGCAGCACGCGCGGCCACCATCGTTGCGGCGGGTCCCTTTACGACGGGCCTGTACCGGCAGATCATGAACGCCAAACACCAGGTGTCCCGGCTGGGACTACTCTACGACTCCGTACTCGTCGGGACCGCCTTCCCCTTGTACGCGCTCAGGACCGCGGACGGCGGCGGCCTGGTGCTGTACTCGCTCAACCGCAGCGCGGTCATCAAGCCGCGAACCAAGCAGCGCCGGCAAATCGTCGTCCCACCAGCCTTCGCGCCGATGCTCTACGCGACCGGACGCCTGGTCACCCAGTCCGAACTGGACACCGGGGAGACCTTCCAATACGCCGCACACGTACCGGCGAGCCAGGCCGGAGGCGTCTTGCGTGTCATCGCCTCCGACGGCGGCCCGACCAGCGCCGATGGGACCTAGTGGTCTGTAAGCCGTTGCGTCTGCGGGACCGGGAGTTCTTCACTCGGCCCGTGCCCGATCAAGGAACACATTGGTAGCGATGCGGTACAGCCACGACACCGGCACTGTTTGGGTGCCATTGGTCCTGTTCACCTGCTGTTCGCTTGACCCGGCCACCCCAAGCGAGGTTGCATCAGTGTGTGCTGAGTTCAGTTTTCGCTGAAGCGTTGCCGCGGGCGCTGGCCGACCCGCTGCGCGCGCGCATCGTGGAGATGCTCGCCGATGAGCAGCTGTGCACCTGCCACCTGGCCGGGCTGACCGGGGCGAGGCAGACGAACGTGTCGAACCATCTGCGGGTGCTGCGCGAGGCTGGGCTGGTCGAGACCGAGCCGGCGGGCCGCTACACCTACTACCGGTTGCGGCCGGAGGCGCTGACCGCGCTCGCCGGGCACTACGCCGGGTTGGCCGAGCGGGCGGAGCGGGCCCGCCAGATTCGGCGGCCCTGTGGATGAGCGCCGCCGGCTCCGTCCACCCGCGGGAGCCCGCTGGCTGGACCGCGCCGCCAGCCGGCGACGCCGCAACGGGGCAGCAGCCCGGCGCGGATCAGCAGCGAGCGAGGTCGTGAGCAGATGGGCACCCGCCTAGATACGCCACCGGCCGGCCTGCCAGCCGGCGACACCCGCGTCGTCGCTCGGCTGTCCATGGTGGACCGGTTCCTGCCGGTTTGGATCGGCGCGGCGATGGCCGCTGGGCTGGCGCTCGGCCGGGTCGTCCCGGGCCTGAATGGCACCCTTTCGGCGGTGAAGATCGGCCAGACGTCGCTGCCGATCGCGGTTGGGCTGTTGTTGATGATGTACCCGGTGCTGGCGAAGGTCCGCTACCGCGAGGTGGGCCAGATCACCGCCGACCGCCGCATGATGGCGGCATCCCTCACGTTGAACTGGATCATCGGTCCGGCGGTGATGTTCGGGCTGGCGTGGCTGCTGCTGCCCGGCCAGCCCGCCTACCGCACCGGCGTCATCCTTGTGGGGCTCGCCCGGTGCATCGCGATGGTTCTGGTCTGGAATGATCTCGCCTGCGGCGACCGGGAGATGGCTGCGGTCCTTGTCGCGCTCAACGCTGCGTTCCAGGTGTTTGCCTACGCCGCCCTCGGCGTGTTCTACCTCAACGTGCTGCCAGGCTGGCTCGGCCTGCAGACCGAAAGCCTGCAGGTCTCCATCGGCGACATCGCCAAGACCGTTGCGATCTTCCTCGGGATCCCGCTCGTGGCCGGTTACCTCACCCGCACCCTCGGTGAGCGTTCCCGCGGCCAGCAGTGGTATGAGACCCGGCTGCTGCCGCGGATCAGCCCGATCGCGTTGTACGGGCTGCTGTTCACCGTGGTGGTGCTGTTTGCCCTGCAAGGCAAGAAGATCACCAGCGAGCCGCTTGACGTCGCTCGCATTGCCCTGCCGCTGCTCGCCTACTTCGCCATTATGTGGTTCGGCGCGCTGGCCATCGCACGCCGACTGTACCTGACCTACCCGCGGACCGCGGCTTTGGCGTTCTCCGCCGCATCCAACGACTTCGAGCTCGCCATCGCTGTGGCCATCGGCGTGTTCGGCGTCACCTCCGGGCAAGCGCTCGCCGGCGTCGTTGGGCCGCTCATCGAGGTCCCCGCCTTGCTCGGGCTCGTCTATGTCGCACTGTGGCTGCGCCGCCGCCTCACCTGGCCGAGCGAGGACACCTGATGACCGGCCGTCCCGAGGTGCTGTTCGTCTGTGTGCACAACGCCGGCCGTTCCCAGATGGCCGCCGCGCTGCTCGACCACTACGCGGGCGGCCGGGTCGTGGTCCGTTCCGCCGGGTCGGCACCCGCGGACACGGTTAACCCGGCCGTCGTCGCGGTGATGGCCGAGCTAGGCCTGGACCTGTCGAAGGAATTCCCCAAGCCGCTGATCACCGCGGCGGTGCAGGCCAGCGACGTCGTCATCACCATGGGCTGCGGCGACGCCTGCCCATTCCTGCCCGGCCAGCGCTACCTGGACTGGGATCTCGAGGACCCGGCCGGCCAAGACACCGCGACGGTGCGCCGCATTCGTGACGAGATCGACGCCCGCGTCCGCAGGCTGCTCGCTGAGCTGCTGCCCGCTGAAAATTGACCTCGTGCCACGGATCCAGCTCAGCCCGGCCAGCATCGGCTGCCGTCAGCACCCGCACCGCCTTCCGACGCGGAAATTCCGGTGCCGGTCAGGTGGCGTGCGGTAGCGTGCTCGAGGCCACCAGGGTGCGGATCGCGCGCAGCGCCACCGACAAAGTGGCCACGGTGAAGCGCTCGCTTTCCCAGATCTCCGTCAGCGTCTGCCTGGCCCTGGCCACGGCGGCAGCGTTGCGCTCCACCCAAATGGCGAGCCGCTCCTCGGGCGTTCCTGAACCGCTCACGATAAGCACATCCCTGGTGAGGGCGGCGTGCGCCGCATAAATGTCATCCCGCAGGGCCGCGCGGGCCATGGTGTTCCACCGGTCGTCCTTGGGCAACGCGATGATCTGCTCTCTGAGCCGGGTGATCTGCAGGCGGTCCGCGAGGTCGAAATAGACCTCCGCCACCTCATCCACGCTGCGCCCAGTGCTCGATGCGATTTCGACAATGTCGAACGTCGAGTACGCGGGAACCATGCCCGCGGTCCGCTCAGCCAATTCCAGCGGCACCCCCCGGCCGGTGAAGGAGTCGCGGCGTTCCTCGAACCCGGCCAGGTCTCGGCCGGTGAGCAGCTTCGGCAGTCCGGACGCGATGGTGAGCGCTCCATCGGCGAAGAATTCGATGGTCGCCCTGATGGGCAATGGCGGGCGGCGGCCGAGCAGCAGCCAGCGCGATGCACGCTCGGTCAGCTTGCGCCCCTCGAGCAGCAAGGAGACCTGGGTCGCCACCTCCACCTGGCCGTCCAGGGCCTCTACCGAATTCCAGAAGGCCCGCATGCTGAAGACCTCGCGCGCGACCAGCCAGGCGCGGGCTAGATCTGATCCCGAGTCTCCGGTCTCCTCGTTGATCCGGAACTCGAATGTCGTCCCTGACTTGTCGACTATCTCGTTCACCACCATGCTGGTGATGATCTCCCGGCACAGCGGATGCGCGGACATCCGGTCGGCATACCGCTCGCGCAGCTCCCGCGGGAAGTACTCGGACAGCTCACCTTGCAGGTACTCGTCTTCTGGCAGGTCGGATCCCACAAGATCGTCGGTCAGGGCGATCTTGGTATGTGCGAGCAGCGTCGCGAATTCCGGCGTCGTCAGGCCCAGGCCAGCGGAACGGCGCTCGGCGATGGCCTTATCGCCCGGCAGGTACTCGAGCCGGCGGCGCAACAGCCCCTCCCGTTCCAGCTTGCGGATGTAGCGTGCGTGCACGTGCAGCATCGATGCGGCCTGCTTCCGCGCGGCGGCGAGGCAGACATTCTGCTGGTAGTTGTGCCTGAGCACCAGGCTCGCGACCTCGTCGGTCATCTGCAGGAGCAGCCTGTCGCGTTCCTCGCTTCTCAGTTGGCCGCCACGGACCGCGGCATTGAGCAAGATTTTGATATTGACCTCGTGGTCAGAGGTATCCACCCCCGCAGAGTTGTCGATGAAATCGGTATTGATCAGGCCTCCCGCGAGCGCGTACTCGATTCGGGCGGCCTGCGTCAGGCCCAGGTTGCCACCCTCGGCGACGACCCGGGCCCGCAGCGCGGTGGCATCGACGCGGACCGCGTCGTTTGATCGGTCGCCCGCATCCGCATGACTCTCCGCCGTGGCTTTGACATACGTGCCGATCCCGCCGTTCCACAGCAGATCAGCCGGTGCACACAGAATGGCCTTGACCAGTTCCGGCGGGGTCAGCGCAGTCACCTGCGCTCCGAGGCCAAGCGCCGCTCTGGCCTGCGGGCTGACGGGGATGGATTTCGACGTGCGCGACCACACCCCTCCACCCGCGGAGATCATCTCTGGCCGGTAATCGGCCCATGACGAGCGCGGCAGCTGTTGCAGCCGGGCGCGCTCTTGGTAGCTGGCGGCCGGATCTGGGTCCGGATCGATGAAGATGTGCCTGTGATCGAACGCCGCCACGAGCCTTATTCGGTCCGAGAGGAGCATCCCGTTGCCGAATACGTCGCCGGACATGTCGCCGATTCCAACGACATCGAACGCCTGGGTCGAAACGTCGATACCCAGTGCGCGGAAGTGGTGCTTGACCGACTCCCACGCGCCGCGCGCGGTGATCCCCATCTTCTTGTGGTCATAACCCGCGGAACCACCCGAGGCGAAGGCGTCCCCAAGCCAGAACCGGTAGTGCTTCGCGACGTCGTTCGCCAGGTCGGAGAACGTGGCGGTCCCTTTGTCGGCGGCCACCACCAGGTATGGATCGTCGCCATCATGACGGACCACCCTTGGCGGCGGCACCACGCGCCCATTCTCGAGGTTGTCCGTCACGTCAAGCAGGCCGCTGACGAACAGCTTGTAGCAGGCCTTTCCCTCGGCCAGCCACGCCTCGCGCTCGGTCGGGCTCGGCAGCTGTTTGCAGACGAACCCGCCCTTCGCGCCGGCTGGCACGATCACGGCGTTTTTCACCTGCTGGGCCTTTACCAGGCCCAAGATTTCAGTGCGGAAATCCTCCTGCCTGTCCGACCAGCGGAGCCCGCCGCGTGCGACGCGGCCGAAGCGCAGATGAACGCCCTCTACCCGCGGCGAATACACGAACACCTCGAATCGCGGCCGTGGCGCGGGCATATCAGGGGCCTTCTGCGGGTCAAGCTTCAGGACCAGGTAGGACACCCCCACCTGGAAGTAGTTGGTGCGCAGGGTCGCGCGCACCAGCGCGAGGTAGGAACGCAGAATCCGGTCCTCATCTAGGCTGGTCACCTCGTCGAGCAGACCAGAAATCTCCTCCGCGATAGCCTCGCTGCGTTCGGCCTCCCCATCATGTCCGGGCTGGCGCGCCGGGTCGAACCTCGACTCGAACAGCAACACGAGCAGCCGCGCCACGGCCGGGTTCGAGCGAAGTACCCGCTGCGTGTACTCCTGGCTGAACGCGCTGCGAGTTTGCCGCAGGTACCTCGCGTAAGCCCGCAGCACGACGACCTGGCGCCACGACAAGTTCGCGTCGAGGACCAGCGCGTTGAATCCGTCGTCCTCCAGCGCGCCCCGCCACAACGAGGTGAGCGCCTCTTTGAACAGGTCCTTGGCCGCCGGAGTCAGCGCCCTGCCGCCGGGTTTTCTGCGCAGCCCAATGTCGTAGATCCAGAAGCGGCGGGGGAAGGAAAAACCGGGGTCATCGACGGCATCCTCGACTGGTGCAGCACCAGGAGCATCAGGAGCACCAGCGGTGCCAGCGGGGTGGAAGTCTTCTTCCAGGGGGTCATGGCCATCGCTCATGTCGGCGGGCTGTGGATGACCCACCGCAGGTGCGCCAAACTCATACGGCCGCTCATCGACAACGTCCAACCCCATGTGCTGCAACTGCGGCAGGACCTCGGAAAGCACAATCGGCGACGCGGCACGATAGACCTTTAGCCGCCGCTCGCCGGGGGCCGCGCCGGGCGGCTCGTACAAGTCGACACTGAATTCGCCGCCGGACGCCGCGAGTCGCGCGATCTGCGTAAGGTCGTCCACCGCTGTCGCGGCGGGCACGTCGGCTTTATAGCCCTCCGGTATGAGGGGACGAATCATGCGCATCAACCGCTCGGCCCGGTGTGGACCGAGGCGCGCCTCGGCCTCGTCAGCGAGATCTTCGTCCCACCAGCGAGCCGTTGCGGCCAGCGCGCGCTGCAGCTCCTCGGCGTTCACGTCGGGAAGGGGGACGCCGCGCTCGCCACGCACCACGACGTACAGCCTGGCGAGCGCCGAATCCCCGATCATCACGCTGTAGTCAACGGCTCCGCCGTGGAGCGCCTCCCGCAAGATCTCCTGTGCGCGCAGCCGCACGTTCGTCGTGTACCGGTCCCTTGGCATGTAGACCAGGCACGACATGTAACGGCCGTACACGTCCCTGCGCAGGAACAGCCGCGTCTGCTTGCGCTCTCGAAGATGCAGCACGCCAAGCGCGATCGGCAGCAATTCATCCACCGAGATCTGGAACAGCTCCTCGCGCGGATATGTCTCAAGGATTTCGGCCAAGTCCTTGCCGTCATGGCTGGTCGGCGGCAGACCGGTACGCTCGAGCACCTCGGCCAGCTTGCGCCGCAGCACAGGAATCCGGGCCACGCTCTCCGTGTAGGCAGCGTGGCTGTAAAGGCCGAGGAAACGGTGCTCCCCAACAACGTCGCCGCGCTCGTCGAACTTCTTCACCGCGATGTAATCGAGGTAGTTGGGGCGGTAGACGGTGGCACGCGAATTCGCCTTGGTCAGTACGAGCAGGGTGCGCTCCCTCGCCTTAGCGCGAACCTCGGGCGGGAGCGACGCAAACGACTCAGATGTCTGCTTGTCATGACGCAAGATGCCGAGGCCTGTGCCGGGCACAGCGCGCAACGCGGCGCCGTCCGGCCCTTCGACGAGGTCGTATTCGCGGACGCCGAGGAAGGTGAAGTGACCATCGGCGAGCCAGCGGAGCAGTTCTTGTGCCTCGCCGCGTTCGGCCCCTGGTAGCAGCGCCGTGCCCGCCGTCGGCGGCTCGCTGGCGATCGCGTCTGCGAGCTGGACCGCCGCGGTCGCCATCCGAGGACCATCCTCGGCGACCACCGCCACGTCCTCGAGCACTCGGCGCAAGTGTTCTTCGAGCCCGGCCGGTGGACTGGCCGAACGGCCTGCCTCGATGTGTATCCACGCTTCGCTGTACTGGTCCGGCTCCCCCGCGTTCCCGTCGACCTGGCCGCAGACGTCGATCAGCCCACCGGTGATGTCGCGGCGGACACGCAGCTGCGGATGGATCAGCAGACGGATACCAAGGTCGTGACGGTTGAGCTCCATCGTCAGGGAGTCGACAAGGAACGCCATGTCGTCGGTGACGATATCGATAAGGACGCGGCCTGGCTCTATGGCTGGCGTGCGGCGCTCGCCTGAAACGCGCACGAGCGCACGGCCTTGTGGTCGGTGAGCGCCGAGCCTGGCGTGCTCCAACGCCACCGCCGCGAGCTGCACCGGGTCCCGTCCGGCAAGGTCCTCCGGCGCGACATGCCGGTAGTACATGCGCAAGAACCTGAGCAAATCCGCCGGCCCAGGGCGGCTCGGGGTGCCGTCCGCGCCTGCCGTCCCTGACGCCTGCGCGGCCGCCCGGCCCAAGACACCGGGAGACACGATCTCCACGCCGCGCTGCGCAACCTCGCGCAGTATGGCGTCTCTTCCTTCGTCAAGGCTCACCGCCATGGGTTTACTCCTTTGTGCCCTGCACTCCGTTGTGCGTGCACCGATCTATCCCGTCATAGCCGTGCGCAGCTCCCACAAGAGCGGGTAATACCTCAGCTGGAGCCGCTGCCGTAGATACGGCGCGCCGGTCGACCCGCCCGTACCTGATTTGGTGCCTATCTGCCGCTCCACCATCTGCACGTGCCGCGCGCGCCACAGAGCGGCGATCTCATCGTGGGTGATCAGACCCTCGGCTAGGCGCCACAGATCGCCAAAACGCGCCCGGTCGCCGGCTACCACTGCGAGCGACCGCAGAATCTGATCGTCACCGTCGACGGCCAGCCCACCCCGGGCCAGCAGCGCCAGGTAAGCGTCCCAGAGTCCCGGCTCGGTGAGACGGCGTTTGAGCCGGAGCCGTTCCGCCTCGGTGAGCCCACGGAAGCGGGCCAGGAAACGAGGATCCTTCGCGCCGGAAAGGAACTCCAATTCACGGAACTGTGCCGACTGAAAGCCGCTGGCGGGGGCGAGTGAGGAGCGGAATTCTCCGAAGTCCTGCGGCGTCATGGTCTCAAGCACCTCGACCTGTTCGACAAGCAGCCGCTCGATCACGTGCACTCGCTGCAACAGGTGCTGCGCTCGCCACAGCTCATCCTCATCCATCGCGTCCCGGGCCGCCTCGAGCTCATACAGCAGCTGCTTGAACCACAGCTCGTATGCCTGATGAACGGTGATGAAAAGCAATTCGTCATGGGTGGGCGGATCTCCCTGCGGCACCTGCTGGCTCAGCAGTTCAGGCAACCGCAGGTAGCTGCCATAGGTGAGCGCGCCGCCTTCCTCACCAAACCTTCGGCTGGCGCTGGCTCGTGGGGTTCTGGGGGTCAAGCTGATCCTTGCCCCTCACTCGTGCCGACCCGGAAGTAGCTGAGCACCTCCGGGTTGGCGAGCGCTGCCGGGTCCGCCGCCTCGGTGACCGGCGCGCCGAGGAGAATCTTCCGCACCGGCACCTCGAGCTTCTTTCCCGAAAGTGTCCGGGGGATGCCTGGCACTTGATGAATTTCATCCGGCACATGGCGGGGCGACAGCTCCGTTCGGAGCGCGCCGCTGATGCGGGCTATAAGGTCCGCATCAAGTGCCTGCCCAGCAGCAGGCACCAGATACAAGATCAGCTTTCCTTCTCTGCCGAGTTGTCCCGTGTCGACGACCAGGCTGTCGGCCACCTCGGCGAAACGCTCGACAACTCGGTAGAACTCGCTGGTGCCCATGCGGACGCCGCCCCGGTTGAGCGTGGCATCAGAACGACCGTAAATCACGCAGCCGCCATCGGGCCGCACCTTTATCCAGTCGCCGTGTCGCCACACGCCCGGGTACAGCGCGAAATAGCTGGCCCTATAGCGGGCACCATCCGGATCGTTCCAGAAACCGACTGGCATGGATGGCATGGGCACCGTTATCACCAGCTCACCGACCTGCCCCATAAGCGGCCTGCCATCTGGGTCGTAAGCCTCGATCTTCGCGCCCAGGCACCGACCCGACAGCACACCGGCCCGGACCGGCAACAGCGGGCAAGGCCCAACGAACCCAGTGCACAGATCGGTGCCGCCAGAGAATGATCCAAGTACCACGCTACCCTTCACCTGGTCATACACCCACTGGAAACCCTCGGGAGGCAGCGGTGAGCCGGTCGAACCGATCCCGCGCAACGCGGACAAGTCACATTCGCTGCCCGGCCGCGCACCGGCCTTGGCGCAGGCGAGCAGGTAAGGTGCGCCGGTGCCGAAGTACGTGACGCCGGTCTGCGCGGCCAGCCGCCACAGCGCATCGGTGTCCTTATAGGTGGCACTGCCGTCGTAGGCAACGATGGCCGCGCCGACAAGCAGACCCCCAGCCAGGTAGTTCCACATCATCCAGCCCGTCGTGGTGAACCAGAAAAACACGTCAGACGGGCCAAGATCCTGGTGAAACGCCAACGCCTTCAGATGCTCGAGCAGCACCCCTCCGTGGCCGTGCACAATGGGCTTGGGCAGTCCCGTTGTCCCCGATGAATAAAGCACCCAGAGCGGATGGCTGAACGGCACGTCAGCAAACTCGGGTGTGACGTGGTCCGAAGGGCCCGCGCAGCCGTTCGGTAGACCAAGCTGACCCCAGCCAACCGTGCTGGTGTGCACCGGGCTGAGGCCGGTGCCGAGGTAGTCGACCGCGACCACGGCGCGCAGGCCGGGCAGAGCCGCGGTGATCTCCGCCACCGCCTCACCGCGGCTATATTCCTTACCGCCATACCGGTAGCCATCCACTGCGATCAACACCTTCGGTTCGATCTGTGCGAACCGGTCGATCACACTTGTCGCACCGAAATCCGGTGAGCACGATGACCAGATCGCGCCCAGGCCGGTGACGGCAAGCATCGCGATAAGCGCTGCTGGAATGTTCGGCAGAAAGGCGGCCACCCGGTCGCCACGGGTGACACCGATCTCGCGCAGTCCGGCCTGCACACGCGCCACTTCGGCGGCCAGCTCCCGGTACGTCAACGTCGCTCGATGGCCCGCCTCCGAGCGGAAGATCACGGCGGTTGCGTCCGGATCAGATTCCGCCCTGCGCAACGCGACGCGCGCGTAGTTGACCGTTGCGCCCGCGAACCACCGCACGTCCGGCATCGGGCCACCTTCAAGTGCTGGCCCATCGCCGCGGTTCCCCGGCACGTCGAAAAAGTCCCACACAGCTTCCCAGAACCCGCCCGGCTGGTCCACCGACCACTGCCACAGCTCCTCGTAGCCGCTGAAGCTGAGGCCCCGCTCGGCCGCCAACCAGCGCAGAAACGTTGTGATCCGTGCGTGCTCGAGATCGGCGGCGCTCGGCGCCCAGAGCAGGGTCCCCTCCACGACTGGCTCGGCATGGCCGACCGCGGCGCCCGCCGTGACCTCGTCGTCATGTGGCATAGGCCCCAGCATCGGGCCTGATAGGACTCCATGCAACGTTGGGCCCGGGCCGGATCACTCTCGTGACACTGGGCGGACCGCCAGTGATGAGCGATGATGCGATGAGAGGCTTGTGATGTTGGGGTAGATGATGCGGTAAGAGGCTCTCGCTACGAGGACTGGCGCATGTTAGGAATCGATACGACCCGGCCCCAGCCGGACGCACCCGAACAGGCCGACGACCTCGTCACCTATCTCCGCCGCGGACCGCGCGAATTGCCTCCCGGCATTCCGGCCGCGCCGCCCCGGCGCGCGGCCCGTCCGGTCCTGCCGGCTCTGGCGTGCGTCGCCGCCCTCGCAGCGCTGCTGGTCGGCTGTCAGATCGTAAAGCAGCCCAAGCACACCGCGTCCCCTTCGCCGTCGACCGGGCGCCCCAGCTCTGGTCACACGAGTGCGCAGCCAAGTCCCACCCGGTCCAGCACGTCGCCGAGCCCGCGCCACTCAAGCCCGTCGCCGGCCCCCAACCGCTCCCGCTCCGGGTCACCCGCCCCGGGTCGTGCGCTCCCCGTCTTACCCGCGACCTCCGGCCAGCTGTCCGTGCGTGTCAGCCGCAAGGTGTTCGCGGTGCGCACCGTGCACATCCGGGTCGATGTGCGCACGCCTCAGGCGCATACACTGCGCCAGACCCTGACTGGCACCGTCTCGGTTGCGCCGGACGGGACCCTCATCGGAACGGCAGTCGGCACGGCGGACAGGTTCAATGGCGTGCACGTTCAGGCGCCGCTGATCTTCCTAGCCGCGCAGAGGCTCTTCATCGCCCCGCCGGAAAATTTGATGCCGGACGGCAAGACCTGGGCTGAGATAACACCGGCCGTCCCCAACGGGCGAGCGTCCTGGGCGGCGCGAGAGTCCGCCTGGGTCCTTTACGCAAGCGCCACGAGTTGGAATCTGCTCCGGTTCGCCACCGACAGCACGCGCCCGCACTGGCAAGGCCGCGGGGCATCCGCGACGGCACATATGTCTGGGACCGTCATGCTCGCGGACGCCCTCCCGCACGCCACTCCAGGAGCGCGCGACGCTGTGATCACCTTGGCCGGACCCGACACCAAGCAGGCCACGTGGCACGTCGCGCTCGACAGGCGGCTGCTGCCACGCACATGCGTCATCACCGCGGACTCGCCGGACGTCGGGCCCATTACTGCCGTTGTGACCTACTCGCACTGGGGCGCCCCTGTGCACGCCGCCCCACCTCCGGCCCAGCAAGTCGCCGCATTCTCGGAGTTGCCCCCGTACCTGCGCGAGGTCTCCCACTAGGCGGACGCCCGCGCGAGCGGGTCTGGCCGGCGCCGCGTGTGCGGGGCCGGCGCGGCGTGTGCGGGGCCGGCGCGGCGTGTGCGGGGCCGGCGCCGCGTGTGCGGGGCCGGCGCCGCGTGTGCGGGGCCGGCGCCGCGTGTGCCGCAGGCGGGCCGGCGCCGCGTGTGCGGGGCCGGGGCCGCAGGCGGGCCGGCGCCGCGTGCCGGGCGGGTCAGGCTGGCCGCGTGCCGGGCACCGTGGTCAACTGCTCAATCGCCCGCAACACGGCGGGCGTGTTGGCCAGGTCCGCAAGCACTCGGTCGGCGCCGGATTCGCGCAGGTGCTTGGTGGTCGAGCGACCGCTCGCCACGCCGATGACCCGAGCGCCTCCGATCCTTGCGGCCTCCACGTCGCGCGGCGAGTCCGCGATGTACACCGACGATTGCTCGCTGAACGGGACACCGTACTTCTCTGCCGCCCGGCTCCGGGCGAGCATCAGCAGGGTTCCCTTCGGGTAAGCCTCGCTGCCATAGCCGCCCACGTCGAAGTCGACAAAGCGGTCAAGGCCGAAGGCGCGCAGCTTCTCGACCGCGTTGGGCCGGATGGCTCCGGTGAGCACGGTCTGCACAACGCCGCGGAGCGCGGCCACGGCCGTCACGGCTTCACGTGCGCCTGGCAACAGGTGCCCGCGTTGTGGCAACAAGGCGCGTCGCGCTGCAAACGCGGCAACAAGTGCGCTCGTGAACCTGGACAGCAGTTCGGCGGAGGTTTCGGCGTCGCCCTGGTCGGCGGCGTTCATGGCAAGAGACTCGAAGAAGATTTCGGACTCGGACTTGCCGGCCATAGGGGCTAGCCGCACCAGCGGCCGACCGGTCACCCGCTGGAAGGCCTCGGCGTAGGCCTCCCTCGTCACCTGCGCGACATCGACCAGCGTGAGGTCGATGTTCCACAACACCAGACGGTGAATGGGCACCTCCGCAGCGTAGGGGATGGTGGGCACGCTCCGACCGCCGCGGGCTGCGGGTCCCGCGGCGGGCAGTGTGCCCCTCGGGTTGCACTATCCCATGTGCGCAGAGCCAATGCAGCCCAACCGCACTCAATCCCGCCGCCATCGGCCTCGAACGCGAGATCCGCCGGACACAGATCTCGTGACCCCCGACCCGTGGAGGGACTCTATGGTTCTTCCGCGACCCGTGGAGGCACTCTACGGGTCGGGCTGCACGCCGTGGAGGCGACAGGCTGCGGAGGACAGTTGGCACGCGACCACCCCACACCGACAACAGCTACCCCATGTGCGGATAGCGGTAGTCAACCGGCGGTGAGAACACCTCCTTGATCGCCCGCGCGCTCACCCAGCGCGTCAGGTTGAGCACCGAACCTGCCTTGTCGTTGGTGCCGCTCGCCCGCGAACCGCCGAACGGCTGCTGGCCAACCACCGCGCCCGTCGGCTTGTCGTTGATATAGAAATTGCCCGCGGCGAACCGCAGCGCGCTTGTCGCCTCGGCGATCGCCGCGCGGTCGGTCGCGATGACCGAGCCGGTGAGCGCGTACGGCGAGACGTCTGCCGCCTGAGCCAGCATGGAACTGTACTCGCGGTCCGGGTAAACGTGGACCGAGAGAATCGGCCCGAAGTACTCGGTCGTGAACACCTCGTCGGAAGGGTCGGAGCACTCGAGCACCGTGGGCATGACGAAGTACCCGATGGAGTCGTCACAACCGCCCGTCAGCATCCGTACTGAGGCGCGACCGCCAGCCCGCTCCAGCGCGCCGCGGTGCTTCGCGAACGCCCGAGCGTTGATGACCGCTCCCATGTACAGCGACAGGTCGGAAGCGACGTCGCCCATGGTCAGCGACTCCGCCAACGAGACGAAGGAGTCGCCCATCCGATCCCACAGCGATCGCGGTATGTAACTGCGCGACGCCGCTGAGCACTTCTGGCCCTGGTATTCGTAGGCGCCGCGGATTAGCGCGGTCGCCAAAACATCCGGATCTGCGGACGGATGGGCGATGACGAAGTCCTTGCCGCCCGTCTCGCCAACGATCCGCGGATAGCTACGGTAACCCGCGATGCCGCGGCCAACGGTGGACCACATGTGCTGGAATGTCGCGGTCGAACCGGTGAAGTGGATGCCCGCCAGGCGGGGATGAGTCAGCGCGACCCGCGAGACCGCCTCTCCCCGGCCGGTGACCATGTTGATCACACCGGGAGGCAGGCCAGCGGCTTCGAGCACGTCGATGATGACCTGCGCGGACAGCTGCTGAGTGGAGGACGGCTTCCATACGACCGTGTTGCCAAAAAGCGTCGGCGCGGACGGCAGGTTCCCGGCGATCGAGGTGAAGTTGAACGGGGTAATGGCCAGCACGAAGCCGTCGAGCGGCCGGTACTCGAGACGGTTCCACGCACCAGCCGAGGACAGCGGCTGCTCCGCGAGCAGTTGACGAGCGAACGCCACGTTGAACCGCCAGAAGTCGATCAGCTCACACGCCGCGTCGATCTCCGCCTGGTACACCGACTTGGACTGGCCAAGTATCGTGGCCGCGTTCATGGTGGCGCGCCATGGACCGGAGAGCAGTTCGGCCGCCTTGAGGAAGATCGCCGCCCGGTCCTCGAATGACAGCGCCTGCCAGGCCGGGGCCGCGGCGTGCGCCGCGTCTATCGCGGTGACCATGTCGTCATCCGTGGCCTCGCCCATTCGGCCGAGCACATGCCGGTGGTTGTGCGGCTGGACAACGTCGATCGCCTCGCCACCGCCCATCCGCCGCATGCCGCCGATGGCCATGGTGAGCTCTGCCTGCTCGCCTGCCAAGTCTTTGATCTTCGCCTCCACGGCGGCCCGCTCGGGGCTGCCAGGTACGTATTGCCTGACCGGCTCGTTGACCGGTGGCGGCACATTGGTCACAGCGTCCATGACAGATCGCTCCCGGTTTCATCCGACGTCGTTGCCGGGCCGCGGAAACGGCCGATAGAGCCAAACGTACGCGGTGGAAAACCATTCGCCTACGCATGGCGGCCACAGATAGCATCCGTGGGATCCCTGCACGGCAAACCCGGTGCGACCACGCACCGCCGTTCGGCATGCCCTTCGGCGCCCTACCCCGCAGCGCGCTGCGGGGGGCCGGCGCCCGACCACGGCGGGACAACGCCCCGCCGGGGGTCCGGGGTCGTCCCCCGAGCCAGCACCGTCGAACGGCTGACGCGGCGCGCGCCAACGACGACGAGGCGTCATGCATGAGCTGTCCAACCCCGGCCCGGGCAAACCCGACCATGAGTCGGCTGCGCGTTACCTGTGGTGGGTGGCGCGCAGCCAGGCGCGCGGGTTGTTCGCGGCTGCCGCGGCCGGGATTGTATGGATGGTCGCGCAGGCACTGATGCCGGCCGTGATTGGGCACGCGATCGACGCAGGCGTCACGGCACGCGATGGGGGTGCGCTCGCGTCCTGGACAGCGGTGCTGCTCGGCCTCGGTGTGATCCAGGCTGGCGCCGGCGTTCTGCGGCATCGTCTTTCCGTGCTGAACTGGATCGGCGGCTCTTTCCTCAGCGTCCAGGTGACAGTGCGCAAGGTGGTGCAGCTCGGCGCCACCCTGCCGAAGCGGCTCGCGGCCGGCGAGGTTGTCAGCATCGGCGTTTCCGACGTTATGCAGATCGGTAGCGCGATGGACATCGTTGGGCGCGGCAGCGGATCGGTCGTCGCCATCGGTGTGGTCGCCGTGATCATGGTCACCACCTACGCCACGATCGGCTGGCTCACGGTTGCCGCGGTGCCGGCGATGGCGATCGCGATGGCGCTACTGATCCATCCGCTCCACCGCCGACAGCACGTGCAAAGGGACCGGCAGGCGCAGCTAGCCACCCGCGCGTCGGATATCGTCGCGGGTCTTCGGGTGCTGCGGGGCATCGGCGGCGAAGACCTGTTCGCCGCACGCTACAGGACCAGCTCGCGCTGGGTGATGCGGGCCGGAATCAGCGTTGGAGCTATCGACTCCATGCTGGCCGGGGCCGAGATCTTGCTGCCGGGCCTGCTCGTCGCGGTTGTCGTCTGGATCGGGGCACGGATGGCGGCTGGCGGGGCAATCACAGCGGGCCAGCTCGTCGCGTGCTATGGCTACGCGGTGTTCCTGACCAGCCCGGTTCGCACGTTGACCGAGGCTACGGACAAGGTCACCAAGGCACACGTGGCGGCCAGGCGGGTGATCCGGCTGTTGCAGGAGTCGCCCGAGATCACCGATGCCGGCCTGGCCGCCCTGCCTCCAGAACCGGGTGCCGTGCTCGTTGACCACGAATCGGGCCTGGTTGTGCGGCCTGGCCAGGTCACTGGTGTCGCAGCGGCCAGGGCCACGGACGCGGCAGCTATCGCCGACAGGCTGGGCAGATTCGCCGATGGCGAGGTGACCTACGGCGGTATCCGCCTCGCCGATCTGCCACTCGACGCCGTGCGCCGCACCATCCTGGTGAGCTGCAACTCCGACCGTTTGTTCGCCGAGCGGCTGCGCGATGAACTTAGCCCCCCGGGCACGCTCAGGGAGCCACCGCCCGAGGCACTGCCCGCCAAGGCACTGCCCGCCGAGGCACTGCCCGCCGAGGCCGTGCTGGCCGAGGCACTGCCCGCCGAGGCCGTGCTGGCCGAGGCACTGCCCGCCGAGGCCGTGCTGGCCGAGGCACTGCTGGCTGGGGTACTGCACGCCGCCTCGGCCAGCGATGTCGTGGACGCACTGCCCGAGGCGCTGGACACGCGAATCGCCGAGGCGGGCCGCGAGTTCTCCGGCGGCCAGCAACAGCGGCTCAAGCTGGCCCGCGCGCTCGCCGCCGACCCGCCGGTGCTGGTGCTCGTTGAGCCGACGTCCGCGGTCGACGCGCATACCGAAGCCGCGATCGCCGCCCGCCTGGCGCAGGCACGGGCAGGTAGGACAACGGTCGTGGCCGCTACCAGCCCGCTTGTGCTGTCACAGGCCCATCACGTGGTCTTCGTCGACCGCGGCCGGGTTGTCGCGGAAGGCAGCCACGCGGACCTGGTCGCCCGCCATCCCGGTTACGCGGCCACCGTCACCAGAAGGGAGGAGTGACATGCCAGCGCCTGCCACGGCGCCGTCAGCCAGGCCGATCCTGCCGATCGCCAGCAGACGAGAGGTCCGCGCCTACGCGCGGCGGCTCATGCTGCGCAACCCGTGGCCGCTGGCCGCCGCGCTTGCCCTGCACGGCCTGGCCGCGAGCGCCGGGCTCGCGACGCCACGGTTACTCGGCGGCCTGGTCCAGAACGCGACTGACGGCCGGCTGACGTTGCGGCAGGTGGACCTCGCCGCCCTTGCGATCACTGGGTTGATAACCGCTCAGGCGGTAATGGCGCGGTTCGCCGTCTATCTTTCGACGCGGCTGGGCGAGCGGGTTCTGGCGGAACTGCGGGAGGAGTTCGTCCGGCAGGTGCTGCGGCTCCCACTTTCCACGGTGGAACGGGCCGGCAGCGGCGACTTGCTCACCCGGACCACGCGAGACGTCGACGCGATGTCGCGCGCGGCTAGGATGGCGGTGCCCGAGACGCTGATCGCCATCGTCACCGGGGCGCTTGCGGTCGCGGCGCTGCTGCTGAACGGGCCCCTGCTCGCGCTGCCCTGCCTGACTGCCGCACCGCTGCTGTATGGCGGAACGCGATGGTACCTGGCGCGGGCGCGGGAGGGGTATCTAGCGGAAAACGCCGCCTACGCGGAGATGACGGAAGGCCTGGCCGAGACCGTCGCCGGCGCGCGCACCGTAGAGGCGCTGCGGACGGGAACCCGCCGGATCGCACGCACCGACGCCGACATTGCCCGGGCAGCACAGGCCGAGCGCTACACGCTTGGACTGCGCATGGTGTGGATCCCGCTCGTGGAGCTTGGCTATGTGATTCCGGTCGCGGCCACGCTGGGTCTCGGCGGCCTGTTCGTGACGGCACGCTGGGCCTCGATCGGTCAGATGACGGCCGCGACACTTTATGTTCAGCAGCTCATCGACCCACTCGACAGGCTGCTCAGCTGGATGGACGAGCTGCAGGTCGGCGGAGCCTCGCTGGCCCGCCTGCTGGGTGTGGCGCAGGTGCCTGCCGATCGTGCCGAGCCTGGCCTCGGCGAGCGCGGCGCCGCAGAGCCCGGCGCAACCCAGCCCGGCGCCGCAGAGCCCGGCGCCGCAGAGCCCGGCGCCGCAGAGCCCGGCGCCGCAGAGCCCGGCGCCGCAGAGCCCGGCCACCCGGGTGGTGAGCACCTTACCGCTGATTCCGTCCGGTACGCCTACGTGGCGGGGACGGATGTCCTGCACGGGATCGACCTGCGCCTTCTGCCCGGTGAGCGGCTTGCCATGGTGGGCCCAAGCGGTGCGGGCAAGTCGACCCTTGGCCGGCTCCTCGCGGGTATCCACGCACCCCGTGCGGGCGCGGTGACCGTGGGCAAGGTTCCGCTGGTAGAGCTGCCGCTGCGAGAGCTGAGAGGTCACGTCGCACTCGTCACGCAGGAGCACCATGTCTTCCTCGGCACGCTGCGTGACAACATCGCGCTGACCACGGCCGAGGTGCCCGACGAGCGTATTCGCGCCGCTCTCGCAGCGGTCGACGCCCTGGAATGGGTGGAGCTGTTGCCAGCAGGTCTGGACACCATGGTCGGTTCGGGGCAGCACGAGCTGTCACCCGCGCAGGCGCAGCAGGTGGCACTGGCGCGGCTGGTGCTCGCCGACCCGCACACGCTGGTACTCGACGAGGCGACGTCGCTGCTTGATCCGCGGGCGGCGCGGCACCTGGAGCGGTCGCTGGCAGCAGTGCTCGACGGGCGGACGGTTGTGGCCATCGCCCACCGCCTGCATACCGGCCGCGACGCCGACCGGGTGGCCGTCATCGAGGATGGCCGCATCTGCGAGCTTGGCACGCATGACGAGCTGGTCGCCGCTGGAGGCGCGTACGCGCAATTGTGGCGTTCCTGGCGCGGCTAGCCCGCCCCTCTGCCGACCGCCACCCGGCCACCGCCGTCCGCCGCCGTCCGCCGCCGTTCCCCGCCGTCCGCCGCCGTTCCCCGCCGTCCCCGAGTCATGCGAACAAATAGGAAAGCTCACAGGCCGCGTACCAGAGCAATTCATGCCCTTCCGCGCCGTCCACGGTAAACCGCGCATCGGCGTCACCCGCATCCGCGTCAGGCAGCGCGGCCACGGCCGCCTTGATGTCGGGTGCTGCCTCAATGTCATCGACATGAGCGGACACGATTTTGCCGAGCGGGATTATCGCCCCGACAACGACGGCGGCGCGATCGGCACTGGTGGGGCGGGTCGCGTTCTCGCCCACGACCTCCGCCGCAAGAACCACCCGCCGCCGTGGCGCGCAGGGATCGGCGGCGAGCAGGCGCAGCGAGGCACGCGCGGCCGCGCTCAGCGCAGCGTACTCGAGTTCCTCCAGGTCACCGCTCGCATACCACTCGCGCATCGCGGGCGTGACCGCGAACGCGGCGACCGGGCCTGGAACTTCGCCGATGCGCAGGATGTCGGCAAGCGCCCGAAGCGTGGATGGCAGGTAGACGCGCATTGGCTCCTCGGACATGCGCCCGCGGCCGGCTCGGCCTCTCGCAGGATTGATCACAGTGTGCCAGGCGGCGAGCCTGCCGTCGGGAAAACAGCGGCAATGCCGCGGCGGTCGGCTTCGGCTACCCGACCGGCCCGTCGAGCAGAGCCGTCACCTTGGCCATCGCGTCCTCCAGCGGAACGTGCTCCCACAGGCGCACTACTCGCCAGCCGGCCGCGACGAGTGCGGCGTCGGCGGCACGGTCGCGCTCTACAGTTCTGCGGAGCTTGGGTGACCAGTACCACTCGTTCACCGTGGGCTGGCGGCCGTGGTCCGGGCAGGCGTGCCAAAAGCACCCGTCCACGAAAACGGCGACCTTCCTACCGGTGAAAACGATGTCGGGGCGGACCCTGACGCCGTCGGCGAGATCAAGACGGTGATCTTTCCGGTACCGGTAGCCCAGCCTGTGCAGCGCGTGCCGCAGCACCTCTTCGGGCTTGGTGCCCGTGCGCCGGATGGCGCGCATGTTGGCCGAGCGTCCCTCGCTCGCCGCAGGTGGGACCCGCGCCGTCATAACGAAAGCCCGAACAGGTCCATAACGGCTGCCGCTGTGGTGTCGGGATCCCGATGGTGCACACCGATCATGCCGAGCTCCTGGGCAGCGGCGACATTCGCCTCGAGGTCATCGATGAACACGCACTGGCCCGGGGACAGACCGAGCTGAGCCAGGGCGTGGGTGTAGATGCGTTCCTCCGGCTTGCGCATGCCGACCTCGCTCGAGATCACCACCGCATCGAACAGCTCGGCGAACGTATCGCGCGGGTAGTCGTTACCCCACGAGTTGGACAGCACGCCGGTCATGATGCCCGCGTTGCGCACGCTGCGCAGCAGCGTGTACATCCGCTCGACCGGCACCATCTCGGCGAACATCCGTCTTAAGAGGCCCTCCGCCAGCACCGCGTTACCGTCAGTCCTGACCAGGTGCACGGCGAGCTGACGCTCGAACTCCAGCACGCTGATCTCACCGCGTTCCAGCGCATGAATGGGGTTCGCCGTTTCTTCGGCACCGTACGCCTGGTTGACCCATCGGGCCATGATGGCCTTATAGCCGGGCAGATCGATGCCATCCGCTTCCAGCCAGGCGGAAACTGCCGCTGGGACCGGTATCGTCAGCACGCCGCCCCAGTCGGTGATCAGTCCACGAGGGGTCAGGGACACGGCAGCGATTCTAAGCGCTCAGTAATGCAGTCCCGCGCCAAAGGGATAGGCGGTCCGGGACCCACCCGGGACCGTGACGGGAAGCCGCCCGGACGGCCCAAGCACACCGCTCACCACGTCCGCCACCGCACGAACCGAGACGGCCGTGCCCGAGTACGTCGCGATCGCAGCCGCGGCGGTTGGAAAAAGGCCGAGGTCGTATGGCTTGTCCATGGCGACAACGATCACCGGGCGACCCATGGCCAGCAGCCGCTTTACCATCGCCTGCTGCACCGAGTCATGGACCGCATCGCTGGTTGCGACCACGACCGCCCGCGCGGCTGTGACCGAACCGACGGCGCGCACGCCGTGACGCTCGAGCGCGACCGCCAGGGCCGCCGCGCCCGGTCCGACGACCTCGACAGCCGTCCCGCGACGCAGCGGCAACAGGTGCCGCGCGTTCTTTACTAGCGTCACGGCCCGATCTGCGAGCCTGCGCGCGACCAGGACGCCCGCGCTTGTGTTCAGGCGCCGCGCCGCCGCCGTGTCGACGTACGGGTGGTCGAGCAGTCCACGCTTCGCTTTGAGCATAAGGATGCGAGTCACCGACTGGTTCAGCCGTTTCGCCGGAAGCTGGCCACCGCGAACGGCGGAGAGGACGGTGTTGTACGCCGTGCTAAGGCTTTGCGGCATGAGCAGTTCATCGCAGCCTGCCTGGATCGCGCGCACCGCTATCTGTCCGTTGCTGTAATGCTCGCGGACGCCGGTCATCTGCAAGGCATCGGTAGTGATCACACCGCGGTAGCCGAACTTGTTACGCAGCATGCCCGTTATCACCGCGTGTGAGAGGGTGGCGGGATCTCCTGAGCGCTCGAGCGCGGGCACCACGATGTGCGCCGACATAATCATGTCCGCGCCACTTCGGACGGCGGCCTGGAAGGGCGGCGCGTCGATTCGTTGCCACTGCCGCGAGGTGTGGCGGATCACCGGCAGCCCGGTGTGGCTGTCAACGTCCGTATCGCCGTGCCCGGGAAAGTGCTTAGCGGCGGTGGCGACGCCCGCCGCATGGAAACCGGCGATCGCGGCCGACGTCATGCGGGACACCAGCGCGGCATCCGAGCCGAATGACCTGGTACCGATCACCGGGTTCGCCGGGTCGGTGTTCACATCCGCCACGGGAGCGTAGTCGAGGTTGACGCCGAGCGCTCGTAGCTGGCGGGCGGTGGCCCACTCCGCCGCCCGCACGAGGGCGGGATCCCTCGTGGCCCCCGCTGCCATCTCACTTGGCATCGAGGTGACGATCCCGTCCAGCCGGGAGACTGTCCCACCCTCCTGGTCGGTGCCGATAGTGAGCGGGATCGCCGGGCTGGCGGCCACGGCGGCTCGTTGCAGCCCATTGGAAAGCGCCGCGACCTGTGCCGCACTATGCAGGTTGGCCGGGAAGTAGATGACACCCCCGAGGTGGTACCTGCGTATGAGTCGGGCGCCTCCCTGGCCCGCTGTCGTACCCGGTACAGCCGAGACAAAGAGCTGCCCGACTTTCTGCGGCAGGCTCATCCGTCGCACCGTCGCTGCGACGGTCGCGTTGTCGCCCCCGGGATTTGCCGATGGCCGCTGTGCGCGACCCGCGTGCGAGCGGGCTTGCCCGGCGCCGCATGCGGCCACGCAGGAGACGAGGCAGACGACGAGGGCGATCCGTGTCCTGAGCGGGTTACGGCGCCTCATAACCAGTACGACGTTACCGGGCCTGTCCACGCTGCGCCGATGTTCGCCTAGTGCAACTGCGGTCAGGGTGCGAGCTGGATGGCTACGGTGCGAAGGTGCGGCTCGTCGACGGATTCCTGCACGCAGCGAGCGAACAGCCAGTGCCTTAGCCGGTCTGCTTCGAGGCTGAGCAGGCCCGCCATGCGCGCCGCGAAGCCGACGGGGTCGGTGGCGAGACGGCCTGGGAAGTTCAGCATGTGCTGCAGCGGGTCGTAGGCGGGGTCGCCGATGTAGGGCTTTGGGTCGATGGCCAGCCATGGCTCGCGGGTGGCGGCCAGCACGTTGTCATGGTGCAGATCGGTGCATAGCAGCACCGAGCGGTCGGCAGTGCCCGGGAGCTGCCGAAACAGCTCGATGCCTGCCCTGGCCAGGCCGACGTCTAGCTGGTCCTGGCCTCGTGTCCGTGCGGCCGCGTATTTCCTTTCGAACTCGCTGGCCCACCGGTCACACATTGTTTGCAGCGCGCGGAACGGCTGCCCGGAGGGCGGCTCGATCCACATCCGGCCCAGCAGGCCAGCGAGGACAGCGTCCTGCTCGTGTGGCGGCAGGGCCTGCGACAGCGGTGTGCCGGGCTCGCAGGCCTCAAGCAGCAGCGCGCTTGTTGTGCCGGTCACCAGTGAGTCGAGCAGCCGCACCGCACCCTGGCCAGCCCATGCTCGCAAGCCGTCAGCCTCGTGCCGCGCCTCCTCATGCCACCAGCCGACCTTCAGCACCACGCGCTCACCGGCCGCGGTGCGAGCGGGTGCCACCCACGAAGCGGCCCCGCCAGGCTGGAAGGGCCGACCCACCTGCAGCGACCATCTGCGCGCCAGGTTCTCGACGATAAACGGCAGTTCGGCTATCCACACACGCTGCTCCGAGTCCGAACCGTCGTCACCGTTCGCCGGGAAGACGAGGCTCTGGGGCAGCTCGAAGCCGGGCACACGAGCATCCTGCTTGGTCCGCGGCGGCCGGGGCAACACGCCCTGTCACCCCGGGCATCGCGTAGGGCCACGATGGCCCACCCACACCCGGAGACCGCCACCCAAAGGGCCACGATGCGCCACCTAGGCCACCAGACGGGCCACAGCGGCCCACCCAGGCCACTGGAGGGGCTACGTGTTGCGCTAACCCCACGTACGTCAGGCCGGGAGTGGAGTGGCGCACGCGAGCCGGGTCGAGGTGCTCAAAAGGCCCTTAGATCGTCTGTGTCACCTTCGTCAGGCCGCGCGGGCTGTCCGGGTTGATACCGAGCCTGCGTGCGAGCGCTTCGGCGAGCAGCTGACCTGGCACGATCAGCCCGATTGGCGCGAGCCACTCGGGCAACCGTGGGCCCGGCAAGGCCCAGGTGCATGCCTGCGCTAGCGCGGCACCACCTCCGATGGCGTAGGCCCTCGCATCCGAGCCTGTCACGCGGCGCGCGAGCGCGATTGACGGATCGAGCATGGGCCCCCTGTCGGACGCAACGATGATCGCAGGCGTACCTGAGCGGGACGAACCGGGCAGTTGCGCCGGATCGGCACCGCTTACCACGGCGATCGGACCGTGCAGCAGGTCAGCGTATGAGAGCCCCATCGCGTGCAGGTAGCACGCTTCCTTGAGCTTGAGCGCGAGCTCAAGGGCCGCCGAGTAAGCGAAACCGCGGCCCGACACCACGACCCCCGCTACCGCAGCAAGCTCGCCCACCAGCGGATCGAGGTTCATCGGTGTCGAGATCAGGCGCTCGATCTCTTCCGGAACGGCTCGAAGCTCGCCGGCATCGGCATCGGCTCCGAGGCCGATGCCGAGCACGGCGAGCGCGGCCAGTTGCGTCGTGAACGTCTTCGTCGCTGGCACAGCACGCTCGGCACCTGCGTGGGTGATGAGCGCCACGTCGGCGGCCGTGGCAAGCGGCGAGTCGCCGCGGTTGGTGATTCCGACCGTTCGCGCCCCGCAGTCACGGGCCCACCTCAGCGTGTCAACAATCTCCTCGGTACGCCCAGACTGCGACAGCCCGACAGCGAGCACCCCGGACAGATCGAGCCGTGACCGGTAGACGGTTGCGACGGAGGGAGACGCCAGTGTCGCGAGCCGTCCGGCCCGCACTTGGATCAGGTAGGTTCCGTAGACCGCGGCGTTGTCCGATGTGCCCCGGGCGATGAGCAGAACCTGGCGGGTTCCGGCGGCGACGGCCGCGAGATCTCCGGCGCGCGGCAACAACGCCTCGATCGTTGCCCGCAATGCCTCCGGCTGCTGGGCGATTTCCATCCGCATCTGGGTGGTGGCCTGTGGCTGTGCCATGCGCTCCTCGGTCGTCAGTCATCGGCCGTGCGCGCCAAGCGGGTCGCCATGGGTCGTCGGCGCAAACGCGTGGTGACTCGCGCTGCCGGCACCGTGGGTTTCGCCGAATCCGGCTACTGCCGAGTACACAATCTCCCCGGCGATCCAGGTGGCACGGGTCCGTAGGTCGTTGCTGAGCCACACCATATCCGCCGCGGCGCCTGGTGCGATGCGCCCGAGATCGGGCCTTCTCATGAGATCGGCCGGGATCCGCGTGGCCGCAGTGACCGCCGTGATGAGATCGACGCCGACGGCGACTATGTTCGCGACGCCGAGGTCCATGCGCAGGCCGGAGCCCGCCAGGGTGCCGTCAGCGCGCATCGGTGGCACGCCGCCACCGGGTGGCAGCTTAATTAGCTGCCCACCGAGCTGGTAACGGCCTGGCGGCATGTCCGCGCACGCGGCGGCATCGGTGACGATGGCGATCCGGCCGACCGCTGCCGCGAAGGCGATCGCGCATACCGATGCGGCGACGTGGTGCAGGTCCGCGATGAGGCCGCTGGTGAGCCGCCGGTCTACGAGCGCCTGGCCGACGACACCGGGTGCACGATGATGCATCCCCGTCTGAGCGTTGAATAGATGCGTCACGACGCTGGCTCCCGCGTCAGCGGCCGCAGCCACCTGCTGAGCCGTCGCGTCACTGTGACCGACACTGACCAGTACGCCTGCTTCGGTAAATCGCTTTATGGCAGCGATGGCCCCGGGCCGTTCGGGAGCGAGTGTGACGAGCCGCAGCACCCCGCGGCCGGCGTCGAGCAACTCGCCGACCGCCTCGGGCTCCGGTTCAATGATCCACTCGGGATCGTGGGCACCCCGGCGGCGTAGCGAAATGAACGGCCCTTCCACATGAACGCCGAGTACACGGGCGCCAAATGGAAGCCCTGGCCCAAACTCCCGTGTGGCACGCAGCGCAGCGGCCAGCTTGTGGACGGGGGCGGTGATGAACGTCGGCAGGAATGCCGTGGTTCCGGTTTCTGGCAGCCGCGCTACCACGCTCGCCCACCCGGCCGGGTCGACTGCGGCCAGGTCAACACCGAAATGGCCGTTCACCTGCAGATCGACGAAACCGGGCACGAGCACGCCGTCGGTCAGTTCGAGGTCCGCGGTTCCAGCGGGGCGGCCGCGGGCCACCTCGGCGATGGTGCCACGGCTGATTCGCACGAACCCAGGCATAAAGATGTCCGCGCCAGTGGCCGGCACGACGCGGTCAGCCACGATCAGCGTGTCAGCCACTTGACACCATCCTTCCTCGGGGCCCACATCAGACATGCGCTGGTCGCATCATCTCCCCCGTGTTGTCTTGCCCCGTCAGCGGGGTCAGCACCCACAAACGCAGTGGGCTGGTCAGGCGGGCAGGAGGGCGGGGTGGCCGGACCATCCAGGGGAACGCGGCAGGGAAGGCGAACCAAAAAATGTCACTGTCGTGCGCTACAACGAAGTTAGCGCGCGAGCCAACCCGGCTCAAGCCGACAATCGCTCAGCCGAGAAACACTGAGGATTGTCGGCGGTTTTCCTTTCTTTTGGGAGGCCAGATGTTATCGGAGTCGTCGCAGTCGGAAAAGCTCACGCAGACAAGCGTAATTAAATGGACGGGAGCGCCCGCCCGCGCCACATCGGCAGTGGAGTCCGGGGGGGCAGCGGTCACCCCAGCAGGCGCAGCGGCCCAACCAGCGGGTGCAGCGGCCCGCCCAGCGGGTGCAGCGGTCACCAATGTGCGCGGGGCCACGCTCGCACAGCGCCGCCGACGCCACACGCCCACCTTGCGGCCAGGCGCCGCACCGCTGCCTGATCCTGCTCTCGCCGGCTTATGCGCCGTGCCCGACCCGGCACCGCCGTTCGACGACGACGTCCCCGGGGACGCCACACTTCACCCCAACGCAACAATCAGCTCCATAGCCACAAACAGTCCGGCCGCCACACTCCAGTCCGACACGGCACTCTCGCGTGACTCCGACACGGCACTCTCGCGTGACTCCGACACGGCACTCTCGCGTGCGCCAAACGTCCGGGCTTCCACTGTCGCTTCATCGGCAGCGGGGCCGACACAAGATCAGCCGACTGGACATGCCTCACCGAGGGCGACGTGGCCAAGCCAGTTCGCGCAGGTGCTGGCGGAGACGCTGGTCGGCTCGAGGCCATCCCGCCAGCTCAATCCCTGGACTACCGAACGCGCCAGGGGACACATTCGCCGGCTTGGTCCGCTCCTTGCCGCAAACCGGGAGCCGAGGGTACGCCGCATCGTCGCCTGCACTCCCTCGTCCGGTGTGGTCGAGATGGCGGTCGTGGTGTGCTTTGGCGCTCGCGTGCGGGCACTTGCTGTCAGGCTCGAGCGCGACGGCATAACAGCCGCCAGCCCAGCTTGGCGGTGCACAGCCATTGAAGCCGCCTAAGAACGACCTGCCCGTCAGGTTGCTGCCCGGGTTCGCGGGTCGCCGTGACAGCGCTTGTACTTGCGGCCCGACCCGCATGGGCACGGCTCGTTCCGGCCGACCCTGGCGAAGTCACCGCCGCCGCCGGACTCCACGCGATGCTCGACGCCACCTGTTGCTGCGCCATCGATTGTCGGCGCGGAGTACTCCAGCCGGGTCGGCCGTTTCGGTTTTGCCAACCCAGGAGGGAGAGTTGAACCCGGCACGCCCGCGCCTGCCGCCGCGCGGCCTTGGGCCGGGGCGGGTCTGCCGCCTTGGGCCGCGGCGGGTCTGGCGCCCTGGGCCGCGGCGGGTCTGCGGCCTTGGGCCGCAGCGGGTCTGCGGCCCTGGGTCCCACCCCGCCGCTGTGCGGCCGCCCCTGGCACCCCACTGCGCGCACCTTCGGCCACGTCACCCCACGCGCCGCCGTCCCCCTCGCCCGCGACGAGCTCGGCTGCGCTGGCGGCGTCGAGCGGTGCCTCCTCCACGATGGGGTTGTCCTGCACCTCGATGCTGAGGTTGAACAGATAGCCCACCGACTCCTCGCGGATCGCATCGAGCATCGCGTTGAACATCTCGAACCCCTCCCGCTGGTACTCCACCAGCGGGTCGCGCTGCGAGTATGCACGCAGGCCGATGCCTTCCTGCAGGTAGTCCATCTCGTACAGATGGTCCTGCCACTTGCTGCCGAGTACGGTGAGCACGACCTGCCGCTCGATGTCGCGCAGCACCTCGGGGGTGAGTTCGTCCTCTCGCCTGTCGTAGGCCTGTTGGGCGTCGTGGCTGATCCGCTCGGCGATGAACTCCCGGGACAGCCCATCTCGCTCCCCCCCGGCTTCCTCGATCAGCTCATCCTGCGTGACTCCTACCGGGTAGAGCTGGCGGAACGCCTGCCAGAGCTGGTCGAGGTCCCACTCTTCGGGGAATCCCTCACCCGTGGCGCCAGCGACATAGCTCTCGATCACTTCATCGATCATCTTGCGGATCTGCTCGTGCAGGTCCGCACCCTCGAGAACCTTCCGCCGCTCCCCGTAGATCACCGTACGTTGCCGGTTGAGCACCTCGTCGTACTTGAGCACATCCTTTCGGATTTCGAAGTTTCGCTGCTCCACCTGGTGCTGAGCCGACCTGATCGCATTCGTGACAATCCTCGACTCGATCGGCACATCCTCAGCGATCTTGAGAGTGGACATGATCGACTCCACCCGGGCGGAGTTGAACATCCGCATCAGGTCGTCTTCGAGCGACAGGTAGAACCGGGACTCCCCCGGGTCACCCTGACGGCCGGAACGGCCGCGTAGCTGATTGTCGATCCGCCGCGATTCGTGGCGTTCGGTGCCGAGCACGTACAGCCCGCCCGCATTCACGACCTGCTCGTGCTCTTCCGCGACCGCCCGGCGTGCCTTCTCAAGCGCCTCCGGCCAGGCCATCTCGTAGTCCTCGGGCGTCTCGAGCGGGGAAAGGCCCCGCTGGTGCAGTTGGAGATCGGCCATGAACTCAGGGTTTCCGCCCAGCATGATGTCGGTGCCACGGCCCGCCATGTTGGTGGCCACGGTGACGGAGCCAAGCCGGCCCGCCTGGGCGACGATTGCCGCCTCCCGCTCATGGTGCTTGGCGTTCAGCACCTCGTGCCGTATGCCCTGGCGCTTCAGCATCTTCGAGAGGATCTCGGACTTCTCCACGCTCGTCGTGCCGACAAGCATGGGCTGACCCTTTGCGTGCCGCTCGGCGATATCTTCGACGCAGGCGGTGAACTTCGCGAGTGCGCTGCGGTAGATAACATCAGAGCGGTCCCCGCGGATCATTGGCATGTTGGTCGGAATCGGGACCACGCCGAGCTTGTAGATCTGGTGGAATTCGTTGGCTTCGGTCATCGCCGTGCCGGTCATTCCGGCCAGTTTCTTGTACAACCGGAAGTAGTTCTGCAACGTGATGGTCGCCAGCGTCTGGTTCTCTTCCTTGATCTGCACGCCTTCCTTGGCCTCAATGGCCTGATGCATACCCTCGTTGTAACGGCGGCCGTGCAGGATCCGCCCGGTGAATTCGTCCACGATCAGGATCTCGCCGTTCATCACGACGTAATCCTTGTCCCGCTTGTACAGTTCCTTCGCCTTGAGCGCGTTGTTGAGATAGCCGACAAGCGGTGTGTTCACCGGATCGTAGAGATTTTCGATACCGAGCCAGTCTTCGACCCTCTCGACACCCGACTCGAGGATCCCGACCATGCGCTTCTTCTCGTCGACCTCGTAGTCGCCCGCGCCATCCTCGCCGCGGCGGAGTCGCGGGGCGATCTTCGCGAACTCCGTGTACCAGCGGGCGCTCTGCTCGGCCGGGCCACTGATGATCAGCGGTGTCCGCGCCTCGTCAACCAGGATGGAGTCGACCTCGTCCACAATCGCGTAGTGATGCCCCCGCTGTACACACTCGTCCAGGCTGCCCGCCATGTTGTCACGAAGGTAGTCAAACCCGAACTCGTTGTTGGTGCCATAGGTGATGTCCGCCGCGTACGCGTGGCGCCGCTCCTCGGTCGTCATCTGCGCCAGGATGACCCCGACCTCGAGGCCAAGAAACTGGTGGATCCGCCCCATCCACTCCGCGTCACGCTTGGCCAGGTAGTCGTTGACCGTGACCACGTGCACTCCACCGCCGGTCAACGCGTTCAGATACGAAGGCAGCGTCGCGACCAGCGTCTTACCCTCACCGGTCTTCATCTCCGCGATGTTTCCGTCATGCAGCGCCGCGCCGCCCATCAGCTGCACGTCGAAATGCCGCTGGCCCAGCGTCCGCCGCGCCGCCTCCCGCACCGTGGCGAATGCCTCCGGCATCAGCTCCTCAAGCGACTCACCATCGGCGTACCGCTGCCTGTACTGCTCAGTCAGCGCACGGAGTTCGGCGTCGCTCAGCGCGGTGAAGTCTTCTTCGATCGAGTTGATCTGGTCGGCGATCCGCTTCAGCTTGCGCAGGGTCTTGCCCTCACCGGCGCGCAGGATCTTATCGATGATGACTGGCACTTCTGTCGCGCTCCTCGCGGATTGTCTGGGCTCCGGGCAATCCACGCGCCGCAGGACGCGCGCGCGTGCCTGCCACGGCACTCGAAATCATCGTAGGCGACCCTCGCCGCAAACGGAGCTTCCTACGATGGGGGGTGCCTGTTTGATTCACTGACGCGCACCGCCACAATGGATGGAACCGGCCGGACGGGAGGAGTTCCGGACGAGAGGAGTTACGGCATGGCCGATCAAGCGCCATCAGAGGTTGCTTCGGTGGCGGGAGATGCTCAGCTCGAGCCGGCTGCGATGCAACCGTCTGCTGCGTACCAGTACGCGGGCCGACACGGTCGGCCGGTCTCGTGGGTTGCCGTCGCGACTATTATGGTCGGCTTCACCGCCGGAGGAGCCGGGCTCGTAGCGGGCCCCACGTGGTGGCTGTTCTGGGTTGGCGTGGGCGTCACCGCCGTCGGCGGAATCCTCGCGCTCGGCGGCGGAATCTTCGACGACTGGTACTGAGCCTGCTTGAGAACGCCGCTCCGGCTCGCGCGGGCCACCTTAAGGACCGTGGATGTCGTTGGCTGCGTTCTCGCGCCACCGCCCGCATGCCGTCGGCCGACCGCCCGCGTGGCCCGGCCGGAAATCGTCACACCCCCGGGCTAACATCGCGAACGTGGTAGCTCCCCTCACCGAAACTCCCGCTGACCCCGCCCCGCCCGCGGGCGCTGCCGCGCCCGCGCCTCAGCTCACCCTCTCCGGCGACGAGGTTCGCCGGATCACCCTGCGGGCCCAGGGCTTTCTCGGCGCCGCTGAGCGGCGCGGCGGTGTCGGCGCCATGCTCAGGCGCATTGGCGCCGTTCAGCTCGACACGATCAGCGTGTTGGCGCGATCGCACGAGTTGGTCGCGTACGCTCGGCTCGGCCCGGTTGGGCGAGAGCGTATCGAACGGGCGTACTGGAATCCCCGCCACCCGAGGGCCTTCGAGTACTGGTCGCACGCGGCATGCGTGCTGCCGATCGAGGAGTGGCCCTACTACGCGTTCCGCAGGCGCTCGTTCCGTGAACGTGGCCTGCGGTGGCACGACGTGCCCGAGCGCGCCTGCAAGGAGGTTCTCAACCGGCTGCGCGCGGAAGGCCCGCTGACCGCGACCCAGCTCGGCGGCGCCAAGGGCGGCGGGCCGTGGTGGGACTGGTCCGACGTCAAGATCGCAGTGGAGTGGCTGCTCGACATCGGAGAGGTGGTGTGCGTCCGGCGGCACGGCTGGCGTCGCGTCTACGACCTGCCCGAACGGGTCATTCCGGTCGAACTGCTCGGCAGCGAGCCATCGGATGCGCAATGCCTGACCCATCTAGCGGCCGTCGCGGCACGCGCGCTCGGCGTGGTCAGCCGCGCGGACCTCCTTGACTACCACCGGTTGCGCACCTTCGGCCCTGGCTCTGTCATGGTGGAAGACGCCGCCGAGGCCGCTGGCCTGGTACCGGTCAGGGTCGGCGAACAGCCAGCCTGGGCCGATCCGGCCGCGCTATCCGGTTCGCCGCGCGGCCGGCACCGGACCACGCTGCTGTCACCGTTCGACTCACTGATCTGGGACAGACGCAGGACACAGCGAATGTTCGGCTTCGACCACAGCCTGGAGGCCTATGTGCCGAAGGCGAAACGCGTGCACGGTTACTTCACCATGCCGCTGCTCGCCGGGGGCAGGCTCGTTGGGCGTGCCGATCCGGCTCGCAGCGGTCAGACGCTGGTCGCCCGCTACGTCCAGCTGGAAAAGGCCGGGGCCATCGCCGCGATGGCACAAGCGCTACGCGAGGCGGCGGAATGGGTGGGATGCAGTGATGTGTGGATAGGACGGGTGAACCCCACGGATTATGCCGAACGGCTGCGCTCGGCCGTCGCGTGAACGTCCACACCTCGCCGACCAGGCGGGAGAGCTACCAGAACTACACCGTTTAGTCTACCCGATGGGGGCCGGTCCACCTGGCGCACCAGGCTGCCAAGCCGCGGCCGGGGTCGAGCTCAGCTGGGCTCGATCAGCTGAGCTCGATCAGCTTCTCGCGCACGGCCACCATCACGGCCTCCATCCGGGAGTGGATCTGCAGCTTCTCCAGGATGTTCCTGACGTGGTTCTTCACCGTGTTCTCTGAGATGAACAGCGCCTTGGCGATGTCACGATTGCTGGCGCCCTTGGCGACGAGCTTCAGCACCTCCATCTCACGGTCGGTCAGCTTGGGTACCGGCAATTGCTCCGGTTGTTCGTCGGCTTCGCGCTTGGCCAGCGTGGCGAACTCTGTGATGAGTTTCGCGGCCATCGACGGGTTGATGAGGGACTGGCCACCGTCTACGGCGCGGACCGACTCCGCGACTTCGTCCAGCGGAATGTCTTTGAGCAGGTAACCGCTGGCGCCAGCCTTGATCGCCTCGAAGAGGTCCTCTTCCTCGTCGCTGATCGTCAGCATCACGATCTTCGCACTCGGCCCGGCCGCCTTCATCGCGCGGCAGGCATCGATGCCGCTGCTGCGTGGCATCCGGATGTCCATCAGGATGACATCAGGCAGCGACTCGGCCGCCCTGGAGACCGCCTCGGCACCATCGCACGCCTCGCCGACGACCTCCAGGTCGTTCTCTTCCTTGAGAACCATCTCAAGTCCACGGCGGAACAGCGCGTGATCATCCACGATCAGCACGCGAATCGGCTCAGGGCCGCGTGCATGTACGCTCACCGTTCCTCCAGCCAATACCGACGCCCCGCCCAATTTCCTGTGATCAGACTCTGGCGGAGCCGGTCACGACACGCAAGCGAGGACGCTTACCAATGTCATCCCTCGATCAGGCGGATGACCCCGTAATCGTAACCACGCCGCCGGTAAACAACGCTTGGATGGCCGCAGCCAACGTCGCGGAACAAGAAGAAGTCGTGGCCCACCAGTTCCATTTCGAACAACGCCTGATCGAGCGTCATCGGCGCAGCCGAGTGACTCTTCTCCCGCACCACGAGTGGCCCGTCACCTTCCATCTCGATTGGCACAATCGGATCTGCTGTCTCGACACTACCTGCTGGAGCGGACTGCTCATCGGTGGCGCTGGCCGCAGCCGCTCCATTGGACGCTCCCGCTGGCACGGTGGGTGGCATCAGCCGCAGCGAAACCTGGTCGCTCTTGCGGGCCTTGCGCCGGTCGTTGGCCCGCCGCAGGCGCGACTCCAGCTTGGCCAGAGCGAGGTCGAGGGCGGTGTAGCGGTCGTCCGCCGCGGCTTCGGCCCGAATCACCGGGCCCCGGTGCTGGATCGTAAGCTCGACGCGTTCACTGCGGTCCGCTAGCCGAGGGTTACGTTCCTTGGACACTTCAATGTCAACGCGGATCAGCTTCTGGTCCAGCTTCGCTATCTTGCCCAGCTTCAGGCTCGCAAGCTGGCGAAACCGTTCGGGAACACCAGTACGGCGACCCTTGAAGACAATGTGCACTTACGACCCCCTTCCGCGGCGGCACCCGCCCGGCCGACCTGGTCTTCGTCCCCACATCCGCCTGCTGAGGGTCTCGCGGAATCCTGTCACCACTATTGCCCTTCTCTCTTCCCGGAGAACGTCTGATCCACCGGCGAGGCAGGACTTACTTCTAAGCCGCACCGTGATCGGTCGACGAAAAGTCGCCTTACGTGGGCCGCTTTGCCTGCGGCTGGCATCGGCTTGCCGTGCAGGGGTGGTCCCCTGCCCAACGCAACCACGGACCCGGGCGGGTGCCATGTCTGGAACGGTAGCTCGATAGGCTCCGAATGTCAGGAGGAAACCGGCTGTGATCAAGCACACGCGAGTGAAATCATCCGCTTTGGGTCAACCTGGGTAAACCGGCGACCGCCCCCGCGCGCCCGCGGGCCGCCATATCGATCCAGCAGGATTGGGCAGCTGCATGATCGTGCCGTCGTCTCGGGTCACGAGGAGCTTGCCGCCTTGGGTCGCCGAGATCGAGACCGCACCCGCATCGGTGGCGATCTGCCTGGACTGTCGACCGTCCACGGGAACCTCGTACAGCACCGGACCGGATGCGGGCTTGCTCAAGACGATCACGTTGCCTATGTCGTACCACGTCAGGCCCGAGAACGCGGAGATGTCGGTACCGATCGGCACCGGCTCTCCGAGCGCCGCCCGGCTCTGGTCAATCGCCGCCAGCCAGAGCCGCGAGGCGGCACCCGAACCCGTGATGATCGCCACCCGCACGCCGTCCGGTGCCACCCGCATCGCGGTGACCGGCCCAGGCATCTGCGGGAGGCGCACATCGATCGGACGCATGCCACGGTCGAGCCGCCACACTCGGGTCCGGTTACCGCTGCGTCCTGCGACCCAGAGGCCTCCTGCGCTGTCCCAGGACAGGGTCGTGAGCCTGCTTGCCGTCAGCCGCTGGCTCAGTGAACCGTCAAGGCGGCCGGTGTAGAGGACGCCGCCCGACACACCGGCCACGCTTCTCTCGTCTGGAGAAACCGCGATCTGGTCGAACGGCAGCTCACCAGTCCCTGCCGCCCCGCGGACAGGTGTGTCAGACCGGAATCCGGACAGGGTCGCCACACGCCCCTTGCCGTCGATGTAGTACACGCGCGACCCTGAGCGCGGCTGTACCGGGCCCTGACACTGACTGAGCCGCAGCGCAGGGGGCTCACCGGTGGCGCATGACACGCGCAGGGGCTTGCCGTTGATCTCGAAGACAACCGACTGAACCGACGGAGCCGGGCCGACGCTCGCCAGTGTCTGCAGCAACTGTGTCGCCATCTGCTCGCGTTGCTGAGGACCAGCCATGGCGGCGCGGCCGCCGAGGTTGACGATCGCCGTACTGCCGTCGACCGATGTGCCAAGCACCCGGGTGCCCGGCGGGAAGGCGGTCCTCGTTCCCCCTGCGAGCCATCCCTGTGGCCCCTGCCGCAGCGCGGCGACCAGGTGCGTGACGAGGTCGGCCGAGGTTGACTCGGCGGGAACATAGACGGGATCAGGGACCAGGACAGATATGGACGGATCAAAGAAATACAAATCGCGGGCCCGGAACGCTCGGTCCACGTCTCTGCGTGACAGCAGGAGCTGGTGTGGCGCGCTCGCGATGCGCCACTTCCCCGCAACCCGGATGACCTTGAAACTCCCACCCACCGGGCTCGTACCCGGCTCTGCCGCCTTGAACTGGCCGTTCGCGCTGATCGTGCCGAGCTTTTTGCCCTTGACCTGGAAAGTCACCATGTTCTGCCGCACCGCCGTCGTCGTCGGGGTCGGGGTGTCCGCGAACTCGGTGACAGATGAACCGGGATGCCAGGACCTCGCAGCCTTCGGCGTGAGGTACTTACGGGCGATCACGTGATCACCCGCGAAGCTCGCGCTCGCGAGCAGGAACCCGCTGACGATCAGGTCCGGGCTCCAGCCGGGCTGTGGCGGAGGCGGGATCAGCTGGACGAACACGTTCTGCTGGCCGCCCTTTGCCGCGATCGTCGCGGACGTCATGCGGCCGCCATCCGGCACAACGGCGCAGCCGCCCGCCATGACCGTGCAGACGAGGGCGGTCAGCGCGGCGGAAACCCGTCTCATCCGGCGCTCACCTCCGGGCGTGCCACGGCGGGCGGGACGAGCGGGAGCGGTGATCCCTGCAGGCCCTGGCCGGCACCGCGCGGCAGGGTTAGGCGGAACACCGACCCCTTTCCCGGGCAACCCCACGCCTGCAGCCAGCCACCGTGCAAGCGGGCATCTTCTAGCGCGATCGCCAGCCCCAGCCCGGTGCCGCCGCTCGTGCGCGCACGAGCCGGATCAGCGCGCCAGAAGCGGTCGAACACCATCGCCTCTTCGCCGGGCCGCAATCCCACACCGAAGTCGCGGACCGCAATGGCGACCGCATACCGGTCACCGGCCGCAAGGACCTGGACCGCCTTGCCTTCGCCGTGCTCGACCGCGTTCACGATCAGGTTGCGCAGCACGCGCTCGATCCTGCGGCGGTCAACGTCGGCGAAGCATGGCTCGTCTGGCAGCCGCAGTTCCACGCCGCTGCCGCGCCGTTCCGCGATCTGCTGGGCATCCGCCACCGCGCGCATGATGAGATCACGGACGTCCAGCTGTTCGGTTTCCAGCGTGGCGGCGTTCGCGTCGTACCGGCTGATTTCGAGTAGGTCGATGAGCAACGCTTCGAATCGCTCCAGCTGGCCCTGCAGCAGCTCGACGGAACGCTTCTCGGCCTCGCAGAGCTGATCCTTGGCCTCGAAAAGCACATCGGCCGCGATCCGGATCGTGGTCAGCGGCGTGCGGAGCTCGTGGGAGACGTCCGACACGAATTGCCGCTGGACCTTGGAGAGCTCCTGCAGCTCGGCGAGCTTGTCCTGCAGGCTCTGGGCCATGTGGTTGAACGAGTTGCCAAGCCGGGCGAGGTCGTCGGTGCCATGCACCGGCATCCGCTCCTCGAGATGACCTCCCGTCAGCCGTTCCGCAGCTTGCGCGGCTTCCCGCAGCGGGATTACCACCCACCGGGTGATCAGCGACGCGATCGCCGCGAGCAGCAAAACCAGAGCCAGGCCCACGCCGAACAGCGTGCGCTGGAGCAGCTGCAGGGTCTGCTGCTCCTGGTCGAGCGGGAAGAGGTAGTACAGCTGGTAGTAACTGCCGAGCGGTGCGCCGATCGCCAGCGCGGGCACTGCCCCACCTGGACGCGCCAGCCTGGTCGGCACCGACAGCAGCACGTTGTCGTTCTGGCTGGCCTGCTCGCTGGTGACCCGCCCGACCAACTGCGGTGGTAGGCGGCACCTGGCTACCTTCGATGAGCCGCACATGAGGATCAAATTGCCCGGCGCCTGCGACAAGAGCGCTGAATTCGTCTTCACGATGACCCAGTACGGGTTGCTCACGCCGCTGCGACGGTGCAGTTCCGTGACGACCTGGTAGGCGAACGCGGTGGGATCGGAGGGTGCCGGCGGCTGGTCGACTCCCGGCAGGCTCTCGGCGGCGGCGATACCGTCCGACACCTCCGCCTGGGCAGTCAGCTCCTTGTTGCGCAGCAGCCCATCGGTGATCTGTTGCAAAAGGAAGAAGCCGAGCACCGCGACGACGGCTGCCGACAGCAGCAGCGTCGTGGCCACCACCCGCAACTGAAGCGAACGCCGCCAGCGGACCAGAAACTGAATGATCAGCCGACGGCCCTTCCTGCGGGCACGCCGAGTGAGGCTGATGGCGCGCCTCGCGTCAACGCCTGCCAAGGTCCGCTTAGGCGGGAATACCCCCTCCATGGGCGGTCACAGCGTCATTAGCTAGGCCCGGCCTTGTAGCCCACGCCGCGAACGGTCACCACAATCTCCGGCCGCTCCGGATCTCTCTCGATTTTCGCGCGCAATCGCTGTACGTGCACGTTGACCAGCCTTGTGTCGGCGGCGTGCCGGTACCCCCACACCTGCTCGAGCAGAACCTCGCGGGTGAACACCTGGCGGGGCTTGCGGGCGAGGGCGACAAGCAGATCGAATTCCAGCGGCGTCAGGTTGATCTGCTCGCTGTCGCGCTTCACGGAATGGCCCGCGACGTCGATCGAGATGTCCCCGATCTCCAGGAGTTCTGGCGCCGGCTCGTCGGTCCTGCGCAGCCGCGCCCGCACCCGGGCGACCAGCTCCTTCGGCTTGAACGGCTTGACTATGTAGTCGTCGGCGCCAGACTCGAGGCCCAGCACCACATCGACGGTGTCGCTCTTGGCCGTCAGCATCACGATCGGCACGCCGGACTCGCTGCGGATCTGCCGGCAGACATCTATCCCGTCCGCTCCCGGCAGCATCAGATCCAGCAGCACGAGGTCCGGCCGCGTCTCACGGAACGCGTCCAGGGCCTTGTCACCGTCATAGACGAACGTCGGCTCGAAACCCTCACCGCGAAGCACGATACCGAGCATCTCGGCGAGAGCGGCGTCGTCGTCGACGACAAGCACACGTCCTTTCATGACCTCATCGTTCCACGTAGGGCAGCGGCAACGGGCCCGCTGCGGCGTTGGTTGTCCGTACACACCAGTCGCAGGCTATCTGCACTTGGCGGTGCGGCGACGCCGCGTTCTGTCACTATTGCACTTACCAGGTCAGGTGGAGTGACGTCGAATGCGGGGTTGTATACGGCGCCTTCGTCCGGCGTCACCGGGGTACCGGCGAACGAATTCACCTCCGCCGACGCCCGCTGTTCCACCACGATCATGCCGCCGTCTGCGGTGTTGAGGTCGATGGTGGAGACCGGGGCCACCACCACGAACGGCACGTGATGGCGCTCGGCGAGCACGGCCAGACCATAGGTGCCCACCTTGTTGGCGACGCTGGCATCCGCGGCGATACGGTCGGCGCCGACAAGAACCATGTCCACCTCGCGCCGGGCGAACAGCGACGCGGCAGCGGCGTCGGGAAGCACCGCGTAGGGCATCCCCGCCTGCCGCGCCTCCCACGCGGTCAGCCGGGCGCCCTGAAGCAACGGCCGCGTTTCATCCACCCACAGCATGCGCAGCCGCCCGGCGCGGTGCGCCGCCATGATCACTGCGAACGCCGTCCCGCGCCCGCCAGCCGCCAGCCGTCCCGTGTTGCAATGGGTGAGTACGCGGGCCTTCGCCGGGACGAGACTGAGACCGTGGGCAGCCATGGCGTCACTCGCCGCGTGGTCTGCCGCCTCAATCGCACGCGCCTCCGCGAGCGCCCCATCGCGCGGCAGCCGTTGCGAACCTGGATGGGAGGTACCGGCGCGGAGAGTTCGCTGATACGCCGCCAGGGCCCGCTGCGCGCCCCACGCCAGATTAACTGCGGTGGGCCGTGCGGCGGCGAGCTCGTCTGCGGCGGCCGCCACGTCATCACCCCGGTACGCTGCGAGCGCGACGCCGAATGCGCCCGCCAGGCCCAGCATGGGCGCCCCCCTCACCACCAGGGCACGGATCGCGCGAACGAGGGCCGGCACATCGTGGCAGACCACGACGGCTTCCTTCGCGGGCAGCCGCGTCTGGTCAAGCAGGGCGATGGCCGGGCCTTCGTCACGCCACTCGAGTGTTGGAGTCTCCACACCACGAGTGTGCGTCATGGCGGCGGGCCATGAAAATCCTCAGCCGACGGCGTCGCGCGGATCTCAGCGCGATAGCGGGCTCCGTTTTCTGAGTTTGCGCATGTCCCTGGGCTCGACGTAGGGCTCGTGCCCCAGGGGAACACCTGCCACCGCGGCCCGGCCACGCTCGAGTTCCGCGTTGAACTCGGCGCCGAGCAGGATCGCGATGTTGGAGATATACAGCCACACAAGGAAGATGATCACTGCGGAGATGCTGCCGTATGTCTTGTCGTAGTGGGCAAAGTTCGCGACGTAGATCGCGAACAGGCCAGAGGAGATCAGCCACGCGGCCACCGCGACGATTCCCCCGGGGCTGACCCACTGGAATCCGCGCTTCGCGTTTGGCGAGACCCAGTAGAGAACCGCGAACATCAGGCTGACGATGATCAGAAGGACCGGCCACTTCGCGATGTCCCAAGCTGTCACGGCGACCGAACCGATGCCCAGGACCTCCCCCACATGGCGGGCCAGGCCACCGGTAACGACGACCATGAGCGCGGAGATCACCAGCATCACCATGATCAAAAGCGTTACCCCGACGCGGATGGGCAACGTTTTCCAGATTGGCCTGCCCTCAGGTACGTCATAAACGACGTTGCTGGCTCGCATGAAGGCCGCGATGTAGGCGGACGCCGACCATAGCGCGGCGACGAGACCGACGATGGCCATCACACCCGCGGTCGCGTGGCCCTCCTGCAGTTGCCTCGCCGCATGCGCGATCGTCGGCCTGACCGCGCTTGGCACGGCCTGGCTTAGGTTGGTGATCAGCGGCTGGGTCGCCGATTCGCCGAGCAAGCCGAGCAGAGAGACGACGACGAGCAAGCCGGGAAATATCGAGAGCACCGCGTAGTACGTCAGCGCCGCGGCGCGGTCCGTCAGGGCGTCCTGGCCGAACTCACGGACCGTGCGCACGGCCGCGGCGAGCCATGCCCGGCCGCGCATCTTGGTTGGACCTGCCGGGACATCACGTCCAGACCGTGTGTCGAGTCCGGCCACTCCGGTCGGCTCGGCCGGCTCGCTCGACGTGCCCGCCGCCCCAGTCGGCTCGCCCGCCTCGCTCGACGTGCCCGCCGCCCCGGTCGGCTCGCTCGACGGGCCGTCCCGGGCGGCCCGGCGAAGTTGTCGGCCACTGTCGCCCCCGTCCCCGCGCGTTATCTCAGTCATGAACTCCACCCCTTCGCGGGTGGTTGAACGCTTGTGAACTGCCGGCTACCCCGATCTCGCAGAGCTAATCAAGAATCGGCCGACGTCCCGGGTCACGTATCGGGTACAACTCAGGCGATGCCTTTCCTGATCGGAACCTCCGGCTGGCAATACCGCGACTGGCGAGGGGTTCTCTATCCACCGGGCGTGCCACAGCGGCGCTGGCTCGAGCACTATGCCGAGCGGTTCGCCACGGTGGAGAACAACAACGCGTTCTACCGGTTGCCCGCACCGGAAACGTTCGCCAGCTGGCGGGACCGGACGCCCGGTGACTTTGTCATGGCGGTCAAGGCGAGCCGCTTCCTCACGCACATCAAACGGCTGCGCGATCCGTCTGAGCCCGTAGCAAGGCTGCTTGGCGCCGCGGTGGGTCTCCGTAGCAGGCTGGGCCCGGTGCTGCTCCAGCTTCCACCGAACTTCCGGGCCGATCCGCAGCGGCTGGACGCGTGCCTGGCCGAATTCGGCGACCGGCGCGTTGCCGTCGAACCCCGCCACGAGTCCTGGTGGACCGATGACGTACGGCAGGTGCTGGCACGCCACGGTGCCACGCTGGCCTGGACCGACCGGCTGGGCCACCCTCTTACTCCGCTGTGGCGCACCACCGAATGGGGGTACCTGCGATTCCACGAGGGCGCCGCGAACCCGTGGCCCCGCTACGGTGAGCGCGCGTTGCGGTCCTGGGTGCAGCGGGTCGCGGAGGCGTGGACCAATGACGCGGACGTGTTCGTCTACTTCAACAACGACCCCGGCGGAGCCGCCGTGTACGACGCCGTGGCGTTCGCCGACCTCGCCACGAAAGCCGGTCGCACCGTGACCCGCACCCCGGCCGGGGGCATCCCCGTGGGCAGCCCCGCGACGGGACAAACCACGGGGCAATAGCACGACTGTTCTATGACCCGTGGCGCCAGGAGGCCAGGTACTCCTGCTGGGCGAGCGTCGGTGTGTCGATCTCCACGCGAAGGGACGCGAGGGCGAGCCGTGCCACCTCGTTATCGATGTCGGTCGGTACGTCGTGCACGCCGGGCGTGAGACCGGTGTGCTGCGCCGCGAGCCAGGCCGTCACCAGGGCGTGCGTGGCGAACGAGAGATCCATCACCGCCGGGGGATGGCCCTCCGCCGCGACCAGGTTGACCAGCCGTCCCTCGGCGAGCAGGAGCAGGCGGCGGCCATCAGCGAGCACATACTCGTCGGTGTCAGGGCGCACACCGCGGTGCACGCTGACCGCACGCGCTGCCAGCGCGCGGACGTCGACCTCGACATCGAAATGCCCCGCGTTGGCGAGAATCGCGCCATCCCGCAGGACGACGAGGTGTTCGTCCGCGACCACGTCGCGGTTTCCCGTCGCGGTGATGAGCACATCCGCGAGTGGCGCGGCACCCCCCATTGGAAGCACGCGGAAGCCTTGCATGACGGCATCGAGCGCCTGCACGGGGTTCACCTCGGTGACAATGACGTGAGCGCCGAGCCCACGTGCCCGTTCAGCAAGGCCCTTACCGCAGTAGCCGTAGCCCGCCACCACGACCGTCCGCCCGGCGAGCAGCGTGTTGGTCGCACGCAGAATGCCGTCGAGCACGGACTGGCCGGTCCCATACCTGCTGTCGCACATCCGCTTGACCGCGGTGTCGTTGGCGGCCACTACAGGGAACCCGAGTTCGCCGGCCGCGGCCATGCTTCGCAGCCTGAGCACGCCAGTCGTGGTGGACTCACAGCCGGCGCGTACGCCTTTCACCAGATCGGCGCGTTCGGCGTGCAGCGTGTTGACCAGGTCGCAGCCATCGTCGAGGACCAGATCAGGGCCGGCCTTGATCGCTTCGTGGATGCAGCGATAGTAGGTGGCCCGGTCGACGCCCGCGCGGGCGAAGACCGCGACGCCGTAACGGGTGGCCAGCGCCGCGGCCACCTCGTCCTGGGTGGACAGCGGATTGGACGCGGCCAGGAAGACGCGCGCCCCGCCGGCCACCAGAACCCGGACCAGCGCCGCGGTCTCGGCGGTGACATGCAGGCAGGCGGAGATGGTGAGGCCGGCGAGCGGCTGCTCGGCGGCGAACCGCTGGCGAATGGTTCGGAGCACAGGCATGGCATGGTCAGCCCACTCGATGCGCCGGACCCCGGGCTCAGTGAGCTCGGACCCCGGCGCACCTGGGGCATCGGCGGGCACGCCGACGCTCTTCATTACGCTCATTCAGTAGCGGTACTCGTCGGACTTGTAGGGCCCGTCGACTGGGACGCCTATGTAGTCAGCCTGCTCCTTGGTGAGCTTGCTCAGCTTCACCCCAAGCGCGTCAAGGTGCAGCCGGGCAACCTTCTCGTCCAGATGTTTCGGCAGCGTGTAAACCCCGAGCCGGTACCGGTCCGGCTTTGTGAACAGCTCGATCTGCGCGATCACTTGGTTGGTAAAGCTGTTGGACATCACGAAGCTGGGGTGCCCGGTAGCGTTGCCCAGGTTGAGCAGCCGGCCCTCGGACAGCACGATCACGGCGTGGCCGTCAGAGAAGATCCATTCATCAACCTGCGGCTTTATGTTGACCCGCTGGATCCCGGCCATCCTGGCCAAGCCCGTGATGTCGATTTCGTTGTCGAAGTGGCCGATGTTGCCAACGATTGCTTGGTGCTTCATAGCGGCCATGTGCTTGGCGGTGATGATGTCGCGATTGCCCGTCGCGGTGATGAAGATGTCCGCCGTGCCCACCACGTCCTCGAGCGTGGTGACCTGGTAACCGTCCATCGCCGCTTGCAGCGCGCAGATCGGGTCGATCTCGGTGATCACTACCCGGGCGCCCTGTCCGCGCAGTGACTGCGCGCAGCCCTTGCCAACATCGCCGTAACCACAGACGACGGCGACCTTTCCGCCGATCAGCACGTCGGTGGCGCGGTTGATGCCATCCACGAGGGAATGCCTGCAGCCGTACTTGTTGTCGAACTTCGACTTGGTCACCGAGTCGTTCACGTTGATGGCTGGGAAGAGCAGCGTGCCGGCGCGCTGCATCTCGTACAGCCGGTGCACGCCCGTCGTCGTCTCCTCGGTCGCGCCCTGAACGGCGGCCGCGATGCGCGTCCACTTTTGGCTATCGGCCGCGAGCGAGCGGGTGAGCAGGCCGCAAATCAATTTCCACTCGTCAGGGTCGTCATCGGCCGGGGTGGGCACACCACCGGCTTTCTCGTACTCCGCGCCCCGGTGCACGAGCAAGGTGGCGTCACCGCCATCGTCGAGGATCATATTGGGGCCACCGCCGTCGGGCCAGGTGAGCGCCTGCTCGGTGCACCACCAGTACTCTTCGAGCGTCTCGCCCTTCCAGGCGAAAACCGGCACGCCGCGGGCCGCCACTGCCGCTGCCGCGTGGTCCTGGGTGGAGAAGATGTTGCAGCTCGCCCACCGGACCTGAGCACCAAGTGCCTTGAGCGTCTCGATCAGCACCGCGGTCTGCACGGTCATGTGCAATGACCCGGTGATGCGCGCTCCGGCCAGCGGCTGAGCGGCCCCGAACTCACTGCGCAGTGCCATCAGGCCGGGCATCTCATGCTCGGCGAGCTGGATCTCCTTGCGCCCGAACTCGGCCAGCGAGATGTCGGCAACCTTGAATGGTTCAGCTGGCATGCGGTCCTCTGGCATGCGGTCCTCCGTGGTAGTTTCTTGATCATCGTGACCGAATATCCGGCAGGGTTAAGACTCCAGCAGGCGGGAGCCCGGCTTGGGTTGCGGCGCTTCGTGCCTCAAAAGCGTCGCGGCCCACTTCTGCCTCAAAAGCGTAAAGGCGGCTCCGGCGGGTCCGCACCTCTACCGCCCCGTTCTTGACAGAAGAATGTCAGAATTGGCTCGTGCGCATCACCGAGGCCGCGCGGAAGCTCGGCACATCGCCCCGAATGCTCCGCTACCGGGAGTCGCTTGGCCTGCTCCCACCCGTCCAGCCGGGATACCGGGGGCATCGCCAGTTCACCGATCAAGACGTGGATGCGGTCAGGACGGCGCTCGAACTCGAGCGGCGATTCGACATCAGTCCTGCCGCGCTGGCGTTCGGCCTGCGGGTCCTCACCGAGCCCGGGGTCCGGTCCGCTGTCGCAGGCCTCGGGGGACGAACAGGCCGGATCGGCCGGGCCAGGGTGCTCGACTTCGAGCAGGAACGGGCTTTGCGCCTGCTCGGTCGGCGGATCAGATAGCACGAGGTAACGCTGCAGATGGTGGCGCCGCACCAACCACCGGGTAGGAGGCTGAGGGAGGAAACGCGTCACCAACCAGAGAGACAGAGCCGATGCTCGCACTCGACACATCGCTGCATGGGCTGGCCGAGATGCAGGCGCAACTCCCGGCCGCCGACTCCGTGCTAGTCGGCTTCGGCGCACTCGCCGTCGTCACGCTGGACGAGATGTGGCGAGTCGCGCAGCACGTCAACATTATCGCGCACGAGGGCGCACACGCGTTGGTCGGGTCAAGCCTCGTGGGCAAGGTCGCCAGCGTCGCCCTCCATAGGAACGCCACCGGCTTAACCAAAGTGCGAAGCGCGAGCGGCCGCGACTCGATCGTCTTTCAGTTCGCCGGCTATGTCGGCCCGAGCGGTTTTGGACTCGTCGCGGCGAAGCTCATTTCGGCTGGTCGCATCGCCGCCGTCCTCTGGCTGGCCGTCGCCCTGTTAGCCATCCTGCTGTCGGTGGTCAGCACCTGGTTCGGCGGCGTGTTGGTGACAGTATGCGGTGGGCTGCTGTTCGTGGTTGCCGACGGTGGATCAGCTGGCCTGGTCACGATCGTCGCCTACGGCCTCACCTGGTTTCTGCTGCTATCCGGCGTGCGCGTGGTGATCAACCACGGCTCAAGCGGCAAAGATGCCGAGAGCCTTCGGAAGCTGACCTACATTCCGAGGACGGTGTGGGCCTGGCTTTGGCTGATGGGCACGGTCGTGGCCCTCGCGATCGGCGGCAGCTGGCTGACGTGACCGCGCGGCCGGGGCGCCGATGTGGCTCGCCGCACGGCTTGGGATGCGCATGCCGCGGCAGCCGTTACTCATCACTGTCGGCGGTTGGGTACGCGCTACGCATCGCTGGATCGGTGGCGTCCGCTTTGGCCGCCCGGTAGATATCGGGTTCGAGGTAGATGAGCTCGGCGATGGGCACCGCCTTGCGGATACGGGATTCGGCCGCGTCGATGCCGCGTGCGATCTGCGCGGCAGTGTCGTCGTTCGGGACCGCGATCTTGGCTGCGACCAGCAGCGAATCGGGCCCGAGGTGCATCGTTCGCAGATGGATGACGCGCTCGACCTCCGGCCCAGCCAGCAGCGCCGCAACGATCGTGCGCTGGATGTCGACGGTCGCTGACTCCCCGATCAGCAGGCTCTCCATCTCGATCGCGAGTATCACGGCAACCACGACGAGTAGTGCGCCGATCCCGAGTGATCCTGCGCCGTCCCACACGCCGTCCCCAGTGATCACTGCTGCGGTGACGCCAATCAGGGCAAATGCCAGGCCGACCAGTGCGGCGGTGTCCTCGAGCAGGAGAACCGGCAGCTCGGGTACCTTCGTGCGGCGGATGAAGCTGATGATGCCCCGCGAGCCGCGCACCTGGTTCGATTCACTCACGGCGGTGCGCAGGGAAAAGCTCTCCAGGATGATGGCGATGACCAGGACGATGAACGCCACCAGCGGGTCACGCACCGGCACCGGATGAGTGATCTTGTGCCATCCCTCGTACAAGGAAAACACGCCTCCGGCCGTGAACAGCACGACCGCCACCATGAACGCGTAGAGATACCGCTCGCCCCCGAACCCGAATGGATGCTCCATCGTCTGGGCCCGCTTAGCCCGCCGCCGACCGACCAGCAGCAGCGCCTGGTTGCCGGTGTCGGCCAGCGAGTGCACCGATTCGGCGAGCAGTGACGCCGACCCGGTGATCAGAAACGCCACAAACTTCGTCGCCGCGATGCCCAGGTTCGCCGCGAGGGCCGCGACAATGGCCCTGGGCCTATTCTCGGCTATGGCAGTGTCCTTTCCTTAAACTCGTGCCTTCAGTTCCTGAATCGCGCTGATCGGGCTCGGGTCGATGCCGCTGCCAAGCGCCAGGTACACGGTGGCGTAATCAACGAGCTGGATGAGGCTCGCCAGGCGGAACAGCGGGTGATCTCCCTCGGCGACGAGTTCGGTGGTTGCGATGCCCCGCTCGGCGGCAAGCTCGAGCGACGCCTCGCGGCGCCTGCTGACCTTGGGATGCTCCCGGGAATCACGAAGCATCACGAGCCGGAGCGGCAGCGGCAGTTCTGGGCCATCGAACGGCACGACCTGGTTGTGATGAGCCTCGGGCAACAGGCCGGGCAGGCCAGGCAGCTTGGCATTCTCGTTCAGCTGGCATGCGAACCGGTACGCCACGACCCCGGTGAGCGCCGACGTTCCCCAGATCATGGGCAGGTGGCCGGCAAGCTCTCCGGCGAGCGCCTTGGCCGGGTTGACGAAGGACTCACTGGCTGGTCGGCAGCGATGGGACATGTCCTCGAGAAGCCGCGCTGTCTCCTCATAGGTGTTAGGGCCAATGTCGGCGAGCCCGAACTGCTGCGCGATCCAGACCGCAGGGATGGAAAGACCCCACAACGTCGAGCGCGGCATACCGGCCGACACCACGGGGATGAACGGCGCCCGCGCCTGCGAGGCGAGGTGAGCGAGTGGTGAGCCGTCCGCACCGACAGCAGCCAGGCGGCAGCCGCGGCGTACCGCCTGCTGCGCCACGGCCAGCGTTTCCTCGGTCGTGCCCGAACACGAGACCGCGATCACCAGATCCGCCGCGCCGACCCAGGCCGGCAATTGATAGTCGTGGACGGTCACCACCTGGCAAGCCGAGCTGCAGATGGTGGACAGGACCTCGCCGGCAATGCCCGATCCCCCCATGCCCGCCGCGATGATCGCCCTCGGCCGTCCTGGCCCGGTAATGGCGGCCAGGTCTGCCTCGGCCGCGGTACGTGACGCGCTGCGGACTTGCGCGGCAGAGGACGCCACTTGACGCAGCATCCCGCCCGGGTCCGCCGCTTCGATCAGGTTCTCGTCGTCGAGCAGATCCTCATCAAGGACAACCGTCACGAGGTCCCCTTGCTCGGCTCCCGTGCCTCGTCCACGAGCAGCACGGGGATGTCATCGCGTACCGGGTAGGCGAGCCCGCAATCGGTGTTCGTGCAGATCAGTTCGTTCGCAGGCGCGTCGGCGCGCAACGGCGACTTGCACTTCGGGCAGGCGAGAATCTCGAGCAACCAGTCGTCGATCTTCACAAAGACGTCTCCTATCGGGGGGTTGACGTGAGCCGGACGATCCCGAGAACCTCATCGCGGATCTCTGCGAGGCCCGCGTCATCGGCGGCTTCCACGTTGAGCCGGAGTACCGGTTCGGTGTTCGACGGCCGCAGGTTGAACCACCAGTTCGCCGAGCCGACCGTCAGACCGTCCAGCTCGTCTATGGTGGCCCGGCCGGCGAACGCGTCGCGCACCCGTCGTGTCGCAGCCTCCTGGTCGCCGACCTCACTGTTGATCTCGCCAGAGCCGTGATACCTGGAGTAATCGGCAAGCACGTGCGACAGCGGTTTGTCCTGACCGCCAAGCGCGGCGATCACGTGCAGCGCCGCAAGCATCCCCGAGTCGGCGAACCAGAAGTTGCGGAAGTAGAAGTGGCCGGAATGCTCGCCGCCGAACACCGCGCCGGTGCGCGCCATCTCCGCCTTGATGAACGAGTGGCCGACCCTGGTACGGACGGGCCTGCCGCCATGCTCGGAAATGATCTCCGGGACCGCGCGCGACGTGATCAGGTTGTGGATGACGACAGCACCAGGTTCGCGGGCGAGTTCGCGGACGGCGATGAGCGCGGTCAGCACGGACGGTGACACGATCTCGCCGCGCTCATCCACGACAAAGCAGCGATCGGCGTCACCGTCGAACGCCAAGCCCAGGTCGGCGCCATGATCGATGACCGCGCGCTGCAGGTCCCGCAGGTTCGCTGGGTCGATCGGGTTCGCTTCGTGGTTCGGGAACGTCCCGTCCAGCTCAAAGTAGAGGGGCACCACCTCTAGCGGCAGGCCCTCGAAGACCTTGGGCACCGTGTGCCCGGCCATCCCGTTGCCAGCGTCCACCGCCACCGTGAGCGGCCGGATACCGGTCAAGTTCACCAGGGTCTTCAGATGGCTCGCGTAACCGGACAGCAGGTCGCGGCAGTCGAGCGTGCCCGGCGGCCCGTGGTACGCGGGGACGCCATGTGCGACCATGTCGCGCAATTCGATGAGGCCGGTGTCACGGCCAACGGGTTTGGCGCCCTCGCGGCACAGCTTGATGCCGTTATATTTCGGCGGATTGTGGCTTGCAGTGATCATTGCGCCCGGGACGCTGAGACTGCCACTCGCGTAGTACAGCATGTCGGTTGAGCCAAGACCGGCTGCGACGATGTTCGCCCCGTGCTCGGTGGCCCCGCGGGCGAACGCCTCGGCCAGCGGCGCGGACGAGGTGCGCATGTCATGCACGGTGACTATCGGCGACGCGTCCGTGAGCCGTGCGAATGCCGCGCCGACCGCCTCCGCGGTCCCCTCATCGATCTCGTCCGGCACAATGCCCCGGATGTCATATGCCTTGAATATCTTCGCTAGGTCCGTCACTTCGGCTCCAGCCTCTGGTTCGCTGCTTCCCGCACCGTACGGCCTCTACCCCTATGCTGCCCGACCCTACCGGGGGAGGATGGGCCAGGCCCGATTCGCGCGAACTGGTAGCCTCCCTGACCGCCTGGCGGGGCTAGTCGCAGGCGCCTCAGCCGCGATGCCGTCGGGGCCGACTGCCGACGCGGGCCGGGCCCGCGGGTGGCGACAGGGTCGGCGGGCGGCCGCAGGGCGCCCTATCCGCTTGGCCGACGGGGCGCCGACCGCAGGACCCGCAGGTGCCCTCGGCGGCCTACCTCGATCCCCTGCCCAACGGGCTCTTGGGCCGGTTGCGGGCGGGCCGCCTCCCTGACCGCATTCGCCAGCGCCTCCAGGTCGTCGTTCGCTGGCGTCGCAGGCTCGACGGGCAGTCGCACGACCTCCCAGCCAAGCGGCGCGGTCAGGCGCTCGGCGTGTGCCGCGCACAGGTCGTAGCAGTGGGGTTCGACATAGGACGCGAGGGGCCCGAGAACCGCGGTGGAGTCTCGGTAGACATAGGTGAGGGTGAAAATGGCGGGTTGCTTGCAGGCGATACGGGAGCAACGACGGTTACTCACGTGTTCACCTCGCTCGTGCCGCTCACAGGCCCCTGACCCACGGACCACCGCTGCCATCGCATCAGTGGCACCGACCGTATCCGGCTCTAGGCGGTAACGCCATCACATCGGGCACTCTTCACGTTCGTGTCGTCCCGCCCTCCAGGACAGGCGCCAAGCCGCGAGATTACGGGGCGGCCCCCGGCCCGCCAGCGCCGGATAACCTTGGCGATGTGCAGCCAGTTGATGACCGTAGGCGGGTACGCAGGGACCGGCACGGGCGCGGTGTGCGCGGTCCCCTGGCTCCCGCTGGCGTACCACTCGCACGTACCCGTGCGCAGCAATTCGACGACCTCGTGCTCGACGCCGTGAACCGGCTGGAAGCGCGGTGGGAGCAGCAGCTTGCGGGCGTGGAGTTCGGTGTGCAGGAAGTGCCGCCCCCGGGTCCTGCCCCTGTGCCGCTCGCGCGGTTCTACCCGGCGGCGGCAGGAAACCCGGCTCGGATCGTCGTGTACCGCCGCCCGGTGCTGGCCCGCGCGGACGGCGACGACGAGCTCGCTGCCCTTGTCTTCGACGCGGTGGTGGAGGAGGTTGCCCTGCTGCTCGGCGTTGAGCCGGAGGCGGTCGACCCCGGCTACGACAGCGACGGTTAATAATCCTTAACGGCTCCCGCTGTGCCGCACCTTTTCCGCAAGGTGGCGCGCAGGCGACGAATTGTCCGTGCCTGGCTAAAGCACGAAAAGGGCTCATAGAGCCCAGCGATACGTTACAAAACCCATGGGTCGCAGGAGTGTCACGACGGTGGCAGATTCTTCGACACTGAACTCGGCAGCTGACCGTATGTGCCTACTATCTTTGTGTTGAGATCAGCCAGCGCGCGGGCCGCCTGAAGATCGAGCTGATGCGCCTGATTGCTGAGGTCGGTTGCCTGACGTTCGACGTCGTCGAGCCGGGTCTGCCGGGGGTCGCTACCGGCAAAAAAATCCTTGATCTTGGTGCCGAAGCTTTCGTCTGCCACCGCCTGCCGGGCCTGTCGTACCTGTTCGTTCACCTGCTGCAGCTGCAGCTTTATGCGTTGCTTCTTCTCGTATAGCTCTTGAATGTGTTTCTTGGCGTCGGCGAGGACGGGAGCGTGCGCTTCCATCGCCGCGGCGACACCGTGCGCGGCCGTCGCCAGGTTCGTCGCAGTTTCGTTCAGCTGCTGCATCTGGCCGAGAGCATGGCCGGCGGAGCTGCCTCCCCACGCACCGCTCAGTCTCTGAGCATGTCCTATCAGGCGGTCCGCATGCTCAGACAGCCTGCCGCCCGCGTCTCTGTAGACGGTCCCGGCCGAAGAGATCCGGCCCGGGTTGGTCGGGTTGACCAAATCGTGCACCTGCTCGACCGTCATCCCGCCTGTTGAATCGTTGTAGAGACCGTCAACCTTGAAGTTGTAGGTGTTCCCAGTTTCGGGGTTCCGCCCCTGGTCGCCTGGATCCAACATCTCACGTGCTCCACCCTGTGCAGTGGGTCATTTCCCGGGATTCGAGTCACCGTCCGCTGTCACCGAATAACCGGCGGCGCCACGTCGTCGTTCTCGCTCCAGACGTCACCATCCTCGGCCACCCAGGTGATGCTCTCCCGCGCCGTCTTGTCGCGACCGCCGCCCGTGGCGCCCATGGGCATGAAGCCGAGGCTGCCCGACGCCTCGCTGGCCTCACTCGCCACAAGCCCTTCCGCGGCCGCCGCCTCGTCCGCAGCGCCGGCGACGCCCATGGCGGCCCGATTCTCCGCAAGCAGCTGACTCTCCGCCGCAGCCTCGTCCCCGCCGATGATGCCGAGACCGTTGGCCAGCGAACGCTCGGCGAGGGATTCGCTTTCGACGGCTGCTGACCCACCGCCGCTGCCACCTCCGCCGAAGACCCCGACACCACGGCCGCCGATGACGGGCTCACCGACAACAGGTTCCCCGCCCGCCATAAGGGGCTCACTAGGTACTGGCTCACCGGGAAGCCGACCGATGACGGGCTCACCGACCAGGGGTTCGCCAGGAACCGGCTCACCAGGAAGCCGCCCGAGGACGGGTTCACCGGGCACGGGCTCACCAGGCACCGGCTCACCCGGGGCGGGCTCACCGGGGAGCGAGCCGCGGCTCGGGACGCCGGGGAACGGGGTGGCCACGACGGGGGACCCGGGCGACGTACCGGGGCCCGGCCCGACGGGACCGGACCCAACGGGACCAGGCCCGACCGGCGCCGGCGCGGTACCGACCCCGCCCGAGGGTGGCGGGTTGAAGCCCGCCAGCGATCCTCCGGGATCGCTGCCGAGCGACGTACCAGAACCTGGCGCCGTTCCGCCGGTCAGCATGCCGGCGCCGCCGGTTCCGCCGGAGGGCAAGGGAGCCAGGGAGGACGTCGAACCGGCCGAGGGCACAGGAGCGGATCCACCGGATCCGACACTGCTCACCAGCGCCACATTGTTGTCTTCCGTGTCGGCGTATGTACTCGCCGACTGCGTTATCCGGTCCACGACGGCTTGATGAGCGACGATCAGATCGTCCAGATACTGCGAGATGCCGCTGAATGCGTTACCTGTCGCGTCGCCCAGTCCAGACGCCGCGCCCCACCAGCCGGTGTCGATCGCCGTCACCAGGCCGTCGCTCTGGATGGCGTCCAGCGTCGACTTCACCGCGGCAATGTCGCTTTCCATCGCCTTAGCGACCTGATTCAGCTGGTCAGGGTCGACCGTGAGACTGCCAGCCGCACCCGGCCAGTGTGGCCCGGCCGGGGAGACGGGGCCGTCCCGCGGGTCGTCGGGAAGCACCGTTCACCACCGTTTCATTGATCAAACCGTCACGCACTGTGCTGTGGACAGTCCCGGCCACGCCGCCGTGGGCGCGACCGGCACCGTCGCGTTCACGACCTGTGGCCTCAGCCCCCCCACAGGCCCGTGAGCTGGCGCTCAGTAGCCTGGTAGGTCGCGTTCGCCTCTCCGATCGTGACGCCGAGTTGGTTCAGCACAGACGCCATGTGCTGAGAAGCCGCATCCCACTCTGCCTTCGCCTGGGTGTACGCGGATCTCGCCGCGCCGCTCCACTGCGCCAGCGAACTTTCTAGATTGCGCTGGAGGTCGGTCAGCGTGCTGGTGAGCGTGTTGAAAATCGCCATGAACTCCTGCTCACCCTGAGCCATTCCGCCGAAACTGGCTGCGGTGTAATCGGTCACTGCCGTTCCTTTCCGTCTGTTCGGCGGTGCTCACTGGTTGTTGAGCAGCCCACTGACCTTGTTCACGGTCTGGGTCTGCTGCGCCTCGGTCGCGTTGTACGTGGCGTGCGTGCCCATCATGTTGTCGTGGAGCTGATTCATCGCGTTGAGCACCCTGGCCAGGTCCTCGTCGAACGCCACGTAGACATTCTGGAACGCTGAGGCCGCCTGACCTTTCCAGCTGCCCATCAGCTGCTGCTGGTGGCCTTCAAGCTGCTGCCGCAGCCCCATGACGACGCCGTAGGCCTCGTCGAGCTGGCCCGCTGCCCGATTGATGGCATCTCTTTGTACGGTAACCTCGCCCGCCATCCCTCACCTCCGTAGCACGTTGGCTGTATTCCCTGCCTTACTCTGCGTACGTAGCGGAACCCCGACAGGTTCACTAGCCGTGCCGCGATGCCAGCGCATGTTTTGGCGCGACCAGATAACGGCGGAATCCCACGCCGCAAACCGGTAAAAATTTATGAGAGTCGTCTAATTCCCGTCAACCCGAATGGTCACGCTTATCAAGGCATTAACGTGCGGGTCAGTCCGCATAAAGCCGCGACCTGCGGGCCTGGCTCTCCCTCGATGAAGCCGTGACGCAAACGTGACCAACCCGGCCTGCCGGAGGTGTCACGGGATCGCGGCTCCCGCCAGCCCACTGATCGCAGGCAACACCACCGACGCGGGCGCGCTCAGCACCGGAGTGATCATCTGAATGCCGCTGCCCTGTGCCGTCAACACGCGGCCGGCATAGACCGGCCCCGAGTGGCCTACCGGCGAAATGACGATGGCGAATCCCTGGGCGACGCCACGGGCGGCAGCTGGGACGGTCACCGGCACGCTGGCGGAATGCCTGGCCCTGATCGAGACGAGCCTGCTCGCCCCCAGCTGACCGTGGGTGTCTGCGGTGGCGATGCGAACTTGCGCGGCACCGGCGGGTGCCGATAGCACCAGCGAAGCCTTGAACCCTGACCCCACCACGTTGTCGGCGATGACGCCCTGCTGCTCTATCGGGGGGGTCGCGGCGGTGAACGCCCTGCCATTGACAAGCATCGCGGCAGTCACCGGCACCGCCGAACTCAGCCGCAACGCCGCGGGGATCCCGTTCAGCGACGGCAGGTCCAGCGCGACCACCGAGCCAGCGGGCACATCGATGCCGCTCGCGCCCGCTGGCTCATATGAGCCCGCTGGGGTGATAGCCCGCACATGCACCTGTGCATCGTTCCCGCCGGGATCGGCGAGGTAGAGCCGTCGGCCTGTTCCGGTGCCCGGCAAGCCGGGGATCACCAGCTGTGTGGCCGGCGCCGTCGCCCCGCGCCACCACACTCCCCCGGCCCGCACCGCCGCGGAAACCCGGCCGACGCTGGTGCGCACATGCAGGGCAAGAACATGCGAGCCCTTGGCGAACTTCGCGATCGACTGAACCACGCTGCCACCCGGCGGCACCACGATGCCGGTATCGGCGTTGCCCTGAAGCGGGCCCATGTCCGTAAATATCTCTGCGTCGGCCTCGGCCTGCCCGCTGTCTGGGTTCACCAGAAACAGGCTGAGGCTGGCCGATCGGGCTGACCCTGGCCCAACGAACCAGAAGTCCGCCCCTGGCTGTGTGCATTGCGCACCGGTGACGCTGCCCGCGGAGCCGTTCGGTGGATAGATGGTCTGCTCGGCGTCCAGGCCCTGCGCCATTGCCCCGCTCGCATGGACCGTTACCGCCCCACCGCGTCCCCCGTGCCTGGTCCGAGCTGCGGCGAAGACCCCGCGGGACAGCCATAGCCGACCTGGCTGCGTCAGGGTCACCAGCGGGGCCCCGGCGACCGCAGGCGCGGCCGGTGCGGCGAGAAGTTGGGCGCCGCCCTTCCCGGCCGGGCCCGCCGACGCGGCGAACACCGCCACCCGGCCAGAACCCGGCGCCGGGCAGGACCTAATCGCGGAAACGACCGGCGTCATGGCTGGCCGCCCGGCCGCCCGTACGGCGGTCCGTGCGGCGGGACGGGTGATCCACGCCACGCCAAATAGCGCGGCGAGCGCGAGCATTACCAGCCCGAGCAGCACGAAGCGATTGGCGATGAGACCTCTCACGGCCCACCCTTCGGCCGGTAGGGTGCGGGCGCTCGCGACGGCCTCTCGTCAGCCGGTACGGGACGGGCTGGCTGAGGCACGGAAGGATGCCCACGCCGGAGATCCGCGTGGTTCATCCCGCCGCGTGCCGGGCCGCCTGGGGCGCCCGGGGCGCCCTGGTGTCGCCCGCGCGGAGCTACGCCGCCGCCTGCCGCGTCCGCCGGGCCCGAATGCGGCGTGACCGCGGTCTCAGGCCGTCGGCGCTGTCGGCCACGACCGCCGCGGCTCCGGCCACGGCTATCCTCCGCCGGGCGAGCACGAGGCGTTTCACGGCCGCCACGAGCAACTTCTCGCTTGCCCGGCTTCCGGCGGCTGCGCCTGCCCGGCGCACCGCGCGCCGTCACCTGGATCTCCTCCGCCGCGGTCTCAGGACGCGAGGAGGGCAGGGCGAGTACCCCAACCACCACAAGGGCCAACGCCTCCAGCCAGAGGGCGACCTCACGGCCAAGCGAGCCGCGCGCGATCTGCAGGTGACCGCCGCCGGCAGGCAGGCTGAAGCCTTGTGCCCAGCCGTTCACCGGCCTGCTGAGCGGGCCGAGCGGTTTACCGTTCAGGCTGGCATGCCAGCCGCTGTTGGCCGGCTCCGCCAGCACCAGAGTTCCGCCGGTGGCTGGTGCCCTGGCACCACCCACCTCCACGCGCCCAGACGCCACAGGGACCAGCGTGCCGTGGGGTTCGACCACCCTGACCCTGGCCGCTAGCTCCGTTACTCGCCACAGCCCGAACGATCGCGTACGGCTCACCGGCTGAAGGCCTGGCGTCCCGTCAAGAATCCGCACGAAGCGCCGATCCACGGGCGCAGGGAGAAGTACATATCCGATGGCGAACTGGCTCAGCGCGCGGCCGTCGTCGCCGAGGTCGCCGCCGCTGCCGGTCACCAGGCCAGCCACGACCGCGTTCAGCCGCCGACGGGCGCTGGCGGGCTGGGCAAGCTCCAGCTCACCAAGTAGCGGATCGGCATTGCGCAGCACCGTGTACCGAACCGGCCCCGGCCCCGGGCGCAGCACCAGCGTGCGTGGCCGCAAACCGTTGGCGGCGGAGGCGGTGACGAACTCCGGAAGGATCGTCCGGCCGGTTCCCGTGAGCGGGCCCCGTACGCCGGTGACCACCCATGTTCCCGCCACGAGCGCAGGCGCAGAACAGGCACCGAGCGCGATCACGGCGCCACCGATCCGGCGTAGCCCTTTGCCGCGCAGTAGTGCGAGCAGCGGCTCGGCCGCTGTGACCGCGGCGAGCACGACACCGGCCGTCGTGAAGGTGAGGGCCACCCCGGGCCAGCCCGCAGCGGCCAGGCCGCCCGTGGGCTCTGCCGTCTTGAACCTGCTCACTGTTATGGCGATGAGAAGACCGGACAGCGCGATCCCCCAGCCCGTTGCCACCAGAATTCGGCGGCGGCGCGGCAGCAGGGCGGCCAGTCCGGCCAGGCCGAACCCCACGGTCACCCACACCGGTGGCACACCTGGGCCACCGGGGCTGAGCAAAAGAAAAGACGAGGCGGGAAGGGCCGGGTTGGCCAGGCCTGGACGCTGCAGGCCCGCTTCGAACAGGAACAGCGACGGATGAACGAACAGATCGACGGTCCACGGGGCGAGCAGGACCGCGGGGACAAGCGCGACGATGCCGAAATTGATCACCGTCTGCCGCCTGCCCCTGCCGAACGCCAGGAAGGCCAGCACGGCGGCGGCGACGGACAGCGCCCACACCAAAGGGACGAAGGCAGCCGTAACCGCGACGACAAGCCCGGCCGCCCAGGCTGACTGCCGCCCCCGCCGCCCGGGAAGGCTGAGCATCCGGCCGGCCAGGATGCCGACGACCGGCAGCAGCGCGAAGGCCACCGCGGTGCCAAGCCTGCCCGCCGCCACGGCACCGGTCGCCACGGGGACCAGCGCGTATGCGCAAGCGGCCCACATACGGGCCGACGCGAGCGGCGTGACGCGGCGAGCCGCCAGGTAGGCGGTGATGCCGGCCAATGGCACGCAGCCAAGCAGAACAAAATCGACGGCGAGCCAGGGTTTGCCGGCGGTGATGGTGGACAGCAGGGCCAGGACCGCCACGTAGGGTGGCGCGTTTGCGTCCGAGCCGATCCCAACATCGTGATAAGCCGCCAGGTACTCGCGCCACAAGCCCGCAGCCCCACCGTGGACGGGCACCAGCGCGCCGCCACCTACCCACCCGCCGCGCAGCAGCGACCGCTCAGCGACAAACGCGATGACCGCGAGGGCGACGATGGTGAGCACTCCCGGGTGCGTCATGATCCGCTGTCCGAACCCGCTGTCGGTCAGCAGCGCCTCTTCATCGTTCACCGCTCTGGCTGGGCTGGCCGGGGAGCCGACCAGGGCAGTACCGATGATCTCGGTGAGCCTGCCAACCGTATGGCCGCGGGGGATGAAGGGCCGGACCAACGGGTAGGCACGGCCCCGGCCCGACGCCCGCCGCCGCCGTGCGCTGAGCAGGCCGAGCGGGTCCAGGAGGACCGATCCGAGCGCGGCGAGATCATCCCATGCGGCGCCAGGCTGCTTGCTCACGAGCAGGATCAGCGTCCTCAGTAGCGAGCCAACCACGTTGCGTGCCACGGAAACGAGCATCAGCGGCAACGGCAGGTTGGCGAGGAGCACGTACAACGCATTGCGCCGGTCGAGCCGGCGCGGTCGGCGTGTCACGGCCGCTGGCCTGCGCCGCCGCGAGAGCGCCTCCGCGTGGTAGACGACCGCGTCAGTCACCAGTCGGACGCGGTAGCCTGCCGCGATTACCCGCCAGCAGAAGTCGATGTCGTCGCGAAACAGCTGGAAACCGGAGTCGAAACCGCCGACGCGATCCCATACGTCCCTGCGGACGAGCATGCCAGCGCTACCGACCGCGAGTACATCACGCTCGCCGTCGTGCTGGCCTTGATCCAGTTCGTTCGGCTCCAGTCCGGTCTCTCTGCGCCCGGAGCCGTCAATCGTGATACCCGCCTCGACAATGACCCGGCGGTCGTCCCAATCCAGGACCTTGGGCCCCAACACCGCCGCTTGTGGGCTGCGGGCCGCCGCCTCCATCAGCCGCTCGAGTGCGTCATGTTCTGGCGCGCAATCGTCGTGAAGCAGCCACACCCATTCGACCGTGCTCCCGCGCCCGGCTAGGCCAGCCGCGGAGACGGGCGCGTTGGCGGCGCGGTGCCGCAGCGCCTGGCCTATGGCGGCGCCGAAGCCTGTGCCACGGTCCGCGCCGAAGACCGCGGCGTTGCCGAGCAACCCGGCGAGCAACTTGCCGCTGCGGTCCCTGCTGCCTGTGTCGACCGCCACGACCCTGTCAACCGGCCGGGTCTGGTGCTGTAGTGCGCGCGCGACGTCGGAAATCCAGCGGGCACCGTCGTGCGCGACAAGCACCACGGTGACAACATGGTGCATAGTCGAATCGTTAGGCGACACGGATCCGTTTCCTCGTTGGAGGAACTGGCCACCGACCGTGCACGGGCCCGGCCCGGTGCGACGGCCCTGGTAAGCGTGAACAATACGCGAAGCTACGCCCGCGCGAGGGCCGACCGCGACGACAGGAGACGCGGACCCCTAGCGGCGGGCGCCGGTGCGGCGCGCCGGGGCCAGGGCCACGCCGGTGCCGAGCCGGTGCGGCGCGGGCCGGGGCCGGGGCCAGGGCCGGGCCGGGAGCAGCCGCGGTCGGCGACGTGCTGGCAGAAACCAACAGGGGGCGAGCTAGCCCGCCTGCCGCTTCAGGCGGCGCCGTTCCCGCTCCGACAGCCCGCCCCAGATGCCGAAGCGCTCGTCGTGCGCAAGGGCGTACTCGAGACATTCCGCCCGCACATCGCAGGCACGGCACACCTTCTTGGCTTCCCGGGTCGATCCGCCCTTCTCGGGGAAGAACGCCTCAGGATCGGTCTGCGCACACAGCGCACGTTCCTGCCAGCCCAGGTCCTCGACGTCATCCGCGCCGATGCCGCACGCTACGTGCGCCAGCGGGATGATCACCTCACTCAAAGCGCACCTCCTACCCCTATCGGAGCCCCCTTGACTCGCGCCCTTTCCCCCGGGCACGCAAACTACATAGGTGAAATTACACGCGCGTGTCTTGCTCGAAGTCAAGCGGGATCGGTGGTATTGGTGACACTCTTGTCCGCGATCATGCAGAAAGTCGTTCGGCCGATCCTGGGATCCCAGGTTGCACAAGCGTGACGAGGCTTCGCGGGCGACGGCTGTTCACATCCGGCCCACGCCTGCCCGGCCGTGGGGTTAAAGCAGGACCGAGGATGTCACACTGCGGGTGCTATCTAGCCGTCTTACGAGCCGGTTCTACCACTACCGGAGATCGCGTGAGTCCCCGTCGTCCAGGGCGTGCCCCGGCTGTGAGTTGTCCGCCGTGCGCTCCACCGGCTGGTGTGAAGGCTGCTGGTAGTACTGCTGGTAGGTCTCGGCGGTCGGTTGCTGATAGGCGTCGGTGCCCTGCTGGTAGGCGTCAGGGCCCTGCTGATAAGCGTCGGTGCCCTGCTGGTAGGCGTCAGGGCCCTGCTGGTAAGCGTCAGCGCTCGGCCGCTGGTAGGTGTCACCTGACGCCTGCTGGCCGTAGCCAGGCTGAGGGGCGTAGGTCCCGTAACTCTGGCCGTACTGCTGTTGACCGTAACCCGCGTCGTAACCCTGCTGGTAGCCGGACTGGGGGTAGCTCGACTGGCTAGTGGGACCTGGGGGATAAGCCTGCTGTCCGTAGGATCCGTAGGAAGGCTGCCCGTAGGAGGCTTGGGTCTGGCCCTGCGACTGGCCGTACTGCTGCGCTGCTGAGGATGGGTATTGCTGGCTGGCTGCCGCCGGGTACTGCTGCGCCTGCTGCGCGGCCGCATGCTGCGCCGACCCGGACTGGTAACCAGCCGGGTAACCGTGCGCAGCGCCGGATGACCCGGCTCCGCCTGCCACGCCCTGCTGGCCATAGCCATAGCCGGGGTAGGCGACAGCCTGCTGGGGCCTTGCCTGCCGGGTCCGTTTCGTCCGCGCCGCCTGCAGCTCACGGGACCGCAGCGTCACCGTGCTGAAGAACAGGCCAGCGGTGGCAATCATGACCCCGATCGCACCGTCAAACAGAAACGCGAGCCTCGCGGCACCATGCGGCACCCCGAGGGAAGCGAGCCAGGTGATCACGCCCAAGAGCAGCGCCACCGCCTGCAGAACGACGGCGTAAAGGGTGATCCTTCGAGCCTGCCGGACCTTTTCCCCGAGGTGGGTGGCGAGGATCACCGCCACCACGGCCATGGCGGTCAGCGGGATACTGGTGAACACGTGCGACGCCACGGCGCTGCGGTCGCCGAACGTAGGCCCCGCCATGCTGCCTGAGGAAACCGCCCCCAAGGTGGCCGGGTTTACCCCGCCAGCCCAGCCCGTGCTCAGCATGGCCATGATGCCGAGGAACACGTCGATCGCCACGCCGCCGAGCAGGAGCCATGCCGCAGGCTGCCGGACTCGTTTGGTTTCGTCCCTGATCACAACCACTCCCTGCGGTTTGCGATATCGGGGGAAGCCTCCCACATACCTCACCGCCACGTCAGCTCGCCCGCATGAGTTACACGCGATCGAGACCGCCAGGGGCCCGCCCGCCATTCAGCCGGCTGGTCCGGCTGTAAGACTTGGCGCATGCGCATAGTGGTGCCGGCTGGTGGTGTCGGGGCGGCCCGATTCCTTCGCGGCCTCAAGGCGGCGGCGCCGGATGCCGCCATCACCGTCATCGGAAACACGGGTGACGACATCACCCTGTTCGGGTTGCGAATCTGCCCGGACCTGGACACAGTCATGTACACGCTCGGCGGCGGCGTCAATGCCGAGCGGGGATGGGGCCGGTCCGGGGAGACGCTGTCGGTCCGCGAGGAACTCGCCGCGTACCGGGCAGAGCCGTTGTGGTTTACCCTGGGCGACCGAGATATCGCCACCCATATCCTGCGGACTCAGCTGCTCGGCTCCGGCCACCCGCTGTCTGCCGTAACCCGGATCCTGTGCGAGCGGTGGCAGCCCGGCGTCACCCTGCTGCCGATGACAGATGACCGGGTGGAGACCCACGTGGCGATCAGCGGGGGGGACCTGCCGCCGGGCCAGCGCCGCATCCACTTTCAGGAGTGGTGGGTTCGCTACGGTGCAGGGATCCCGGCGACCGACATCGCCGCGGTGGGCGCGGCCGACGCCGTCCCAGCTCCAGGGGTACTCGAGGCGATCGCGGCCGCCGAGATCGTGCTGCTCCCCCCGTCCAATCCTGTGGTGAGCATTGGCACGATCCTGCACGTGCCCGGAATCCGCGAGGCACTCGAACGAAAGGTCGTCGTGGGTGTCTCCCCGATTATCGGCGGCGCGCCCGTCCGTGGTATGGCCGACGCCTGTCTCGCCGCGATCGGCGTGCCAGCCAGCGCTGCCTCCGTTGCGGAATGGTACGGGCCCAGGCTCCTTAACGGATGGCTCGTGGATGACGCGGACAAGGCAGCCGCCGCCGATCCAGCGCTCTCCAACATCGCGGTCCGGGTGTGCCCGCTCTACATGCACGACCTCAACGCGACCAGCCAAATCGCGATGGAGTGCCTCGATCTCGCCACCGACCTGCGCAGTGGGCGGCATCGATGACCGGCGCAGCGGCCCCCGTCACCGTCAGCCCGGTGATCGGGCTGCCGGAAATCGCTGCCGGTGACGACCTCGCAGCCCTGGTTGCCGGGGCCGCGCCCGGTCTCGCCGACGGCGACATCCTCGCCATCACGTCGAAGGTGATCAGCAAGGCCGAGGGCCGGGTCTGGCGTGGTGACCCGGGCACCGACGCCGCGGCGCTGCGCGAGGCCGCGATCACCGCGGAAACGGCGCGGGTCGTAGCGAGCCAGGGTGCGGCACGGATCGTCGCGACACGGCACGGGCTCGTGCTGGCTGCGGCCGGTGTTGACAACTCCAACAGCGAGCCAGGATCGGTGGTGCTGCTGCCTCAGGATCCGGATGCGTCGGCCCGCGCGTTGCGGGCGGCACTGGCGCGCAGGCTTGGTGTCCGGATTGGCGTGATCATCACTGATACACTCGGCCGACCGTGGCGGATTGGCCAAACCGACGCGGCGATCGGTGCGGCCGGTCTCACGCCCGTGCTCGACCACCGCGGGCACGCCGACTCCTACGGGAACCCGCTTGAGGTCACGATGCCTGCGGTGGCTGACGAGATCGCGGCCGCGACCGACCTGGTCAAGGGCAAGCTCGGCAATACGCCGGTGGCGGTGGTGCGCGGCCTCGCCCACCTGGTCACTGAGGAGGACGGGCCAGGCGCAACGGCGCTCATCCGGCCGCCTGCCGAGGACATGTTCCGGTTTGGTTCGCGTGACGTCCTGTTCGCCCGGCGCACGGTGCGAGATTTCACCAGTGAGCCGGTTGATGGCGCTGCGGTCCGGCGGGCGGTAGGTGCGGCACTCGCCGCACCCGCGCCACACCATTCGGTGCCCTGGCGGTTCGCGATTGTGTCGTCGGCGCCCGCACGCCGTGACTTGCTCGACGCCATGCGGGAGGCGTGGATCGCTGACCTGCGCGGCGATGGCTTCAGCGAGGAGCAGATCAAGCGGCGGATCGCACGGGGCGAGCCACTGCGGCGCGCGCCGTTGCTGGTCGTTCCATGCTTGATCACCGACGCGGCCCACGCCTACCCTGACGAGCGGCGGCGGCGGGCGGAGAGGCAAATGTTCCTCGTGTCAATGGGCGCTGGCGTGCAGAACCTGCTGGTGGCCCTCGCGGTCGAGGGACTCGGCTCCTGCTGGGTCTCAAGCAGCCTGTTCTGTAAGGACGTGGCACGCCGCGCGCTGCGCCTCGCGCCGGAATGGGAACCCATGGGCGTGGTCGGTGTCGGCCACCCGGCCGCGGCACCCCCGCCGCGCCCGGCTCGCGACCCGGGCGCATTCATAGCCGAGCGGTGAGATCGGCCGCCGGCCGATGGGCACCCGCCTCGCCGTCGTCGTGACCGCCCGCATAATCTTCCTGGGCCTGGTCGCTCGATCCAGGTAGTGGCAGCACCAGCATCCCTGCGGCCTCGCCCCTACGGTCGCGATACTGGTCGCCGCACGGTTCATCCAGGGCGCGGGCGCCGCCGCGATGATGCCGCAGATCATCAGCGTCATCCAGGCACATTTTGACGGCCGTGCGCGTGCCAGAGCGCTCAGCGCCTACACCGCCGTGCTCGCCAGCGGCTTCGTGGCCGGCCAGGTGATCGGTGGCGTGTTGGTGAGCGCGAACCTGCTCGGCAGCGAGTGGCGGCCGGTCTTCCTGGTCAATGTTCCCATCGGGCTGGCGGTCGCGGCGCTCGTCCCGCGCGTGGTGCCCGCGGACGAATTCACCGGGTATCGCCGCACGCGCCGGCTCGACCTGATCGGCCTTACCACCGCCGTGCCCGCGGTGTTTCTCATCGTGCTGCCGCTCGTGCTCGGGCACGAGGAGCACTGGCCGCCATGGACGCTGGCGTGCATGGCCGCAGGTCTCGTGCTTGCCGCGGTCTTCGTTCAGATGGAGCGCTCCGTCGCGGCGCGCGGCGGAGACCGTTGCTGAACCTGCGCGTGCTGCGGGCACCCGGTCTCGCCGCCGGACTCGCCTGCATGGCACTGGCGATGACGGCCTACGGCGGGTTCCTGTTCAGCCTGGCGCTGCACCTCCAGGCCGGTCTCGGCGACAGCGCGCTGCGCGCCGGCCTGACCTTTGCGCCCGCCGCCGCCGCGTTCGGGCTCTGCGGCTTCTACTGGCGCAAGCTGCCGCAGCGAATCCACCATGCACTCACGCCTGCCGGATTCCTCGTGGCTGCGGCAGCCCACCTCGGACTGGCCGCCGACCTCCGCTCGGGCACCCAGAGCGGACTGCAGCTGCAAATTGTGCTGCTGGCGTTCGGGGCGGGCCTGGGCCTGGGATACAGCCCGCTGGTGACAAACGCCCTGGTGAACGTTCCGCTGTCCGAAGCGGCCGACGCAAGCGGCTTGCTCACCACCACCACGCAGCTCAGCCAGGTGATCGGCGTGGCGACGTTCGGCAGCCAGTTCCTGACCCTGGCCGCCCACGCACCGCCACACGCCTCCGCGCACGCCATCGCCGCCACCATGACCTGGCTCGCCCCACTGCTCGCCGTCGGCGCGGTGGCCGGGCTGTCGCTCGCCCGCACTGTGGTACGGGCCAGGGCCTAGAACGAGCCACGTGCTAACCCACGACAGGCAGCGGCCGCCGCACAGCTGCGCAGACGCCGTCGCTGGCGGCGGCCGCCGCCTGGCGGTCTGGCGGCGCTTGCCCGTACAGCGTCGTACGCTGCGCAATGGGCCGCCCCGTCGGTGCCACGATCGCGGCAAGGTCGCTGATCGTCTTGTACGAGCCATTGACGGAGCCCGCCATCCGGCTGATCGTCTCCTCCATCAGCGTGCCGCCCAGATCGTTGACGCCACCGTGCAGCACGTCGCGGCAAAGGTCGTCAGCGAGCTTCACCCAGGAGCACTGGATGTTCGGGATCGCGCCGTGCAGCAGCAGCCGCGACACGGCGTGCACCGCGCGGTTTTCCCGGCGGGTGGGTCCCGGCCTCGCCAGGCCCGCGAGGTAGATGGGCGCGTTCGCGTGCACGAATGGCAACAAGACGAACTCGGTGAACCCGCCGGTGCGTTCCTGGATGCCGCGGATGACGCGCAGGTGGGTGACCCAGTGATGCGGAGCATCGACGTGCCCGTACATCATCGTCGCCGAGGTGGGAATGCCGAGTTCGTGCGCGGCCGTGATCACATCGATCCAGGCGGATGCGGGCAGCTTGCCCTTGGTGAGCACCCAGCGAACGTCGTCATCCAGAATCTCCGCCGCGGTCCCAGGCAGCGAGTCGACTCCTGCTTCGCGCGCCGCGGCCAGCCACTCCGTGATCGACAGGCCGGTGCGCGAGGTCCCGTTCATCACCTCCATCGGGGAGAACGCGTGCACGTGGATACCGGGGCAGCGTCGCTTGACCTCGCGTGCGAGGTCAAAGTAGGCGGTGCCAGGCAAATCCGGATGGATGCCGCCCTGCATGCACACCTCGGTCGCGCCCGCCGCCCACGCCTCGGCGGCCCGCTCCCCCACCTGCTCAAGCGACAACGTGTACGCGTCCGCGTCTGTCCGCCGCTGTGCGAAGGCGCAGAACCGGCAGCCGGTGTAGCAAACGTTGGTGAAGTTGATGTTGCGGGTGACCACGTAGGTCACCGCGTCCCCGGCCGTGTCGCGGCGGACGTCGTCAGCGAGGCGCGTCAGCGCCTCGAGCCCCTCAGCATCCGCCATGAGCAGGGTGAGCGCTTGATCGTCCGACAAAGACGCCGGGTTGGACTCGGCGCGCGCAAGCGCGGCCTTAACGTCGCCAGCCAGGCGGCTGGCCGCAACCGGCGCGGCCTGCCTGGGTATCCTTGCGCCGACCTCCGCCCAGTCGCCGTACACGTCGGTGAAGTCGCTGCGGCGGTCGGCGGACCGGCCAGCCGTGTCGATCGTGACGTGCAGGTCCGTGCGGCCCGCCTTGCCCCAGCCGCCGTCCGGCTCCTGCCATGGCAGGCCTCGCGCCACCGCGCCCGGTGCGGCGAGCCCCGTCGCCGGGTCGGCCAGTGCCGCGACATGGCGGGCCAGGCGCGGGTCCAGCCACGGCTCACGGATGTAGCCCGGGTAGATCGTCAGCCGCTCGGCCAAGGTGAACCCCGCGGCAGCCGTTCGGGATGAAAGTTCGTCGATCTGTGGCCATGGGCGCTCGGGGTTCACATGGTCCGGGGTGAGCGGCGAAACCCCGCCCCAGTCGTCGATTCCCGCGCGCAAAATCAGGTCGTACTGATCATCCACAAGGTTCGGCGGCGCCTGTACCCGCGCGCCGGGTCCCAGCACCAGCCGGGTCACCGCGATCGTGGCTGCGAGGTCTGCCAGTTCTGCGTCCGGTACGTCGCGCATCCTGGTGTCCGGCTTTGCGCGGAAGTTCTGCACGATGACTTCCTGGATGCCGCCATACTCGCGGGATATCCGGCGGATGGTGAAGATCGAGTCTGCGCGTTCCGCCTTGGTCTCGCCGATGCCGATGAGGATGCCCGTGGTGAAAGGGACACCGCTGCGGCCCGCATCCTCGAGTACTCGTACCCGGACCGCCGGATCCTTGTCCGGGCTTCCGAAATGCGCCAGACCGCGCTCGGTGAACAACCGCTCCGCCGTGGTTTCGAGCATCATGCCCATCGATGGCGCGACCGGCTTGAGGCGCTGAAGGTCCGCCCAGCCCAGCACACCCGGATTCAGATGGGGCAGCAGGCCAGTCTCCTCGAGCACCCGGATAGCCATCGCCCTTACGTAAGAGAGAGTGTCGTCATACCCGTGCGCGTCCAGCCAGTCACGAGCCTGCCGCCACCGATCCTCCGGGCGGTCACCAAGCGTGAAGAGCGCCTCTTTGCAGCCACGTTCGGCGCCGCGGCGCGCGATCTCTATTACCTCGTCAGGCGACAGGTAGGCGTTCGCCAGGCGGTTCGGCACGGTCGCGAATGTGCAGTAACCGCAGCGGTCCCTGCAGAGCCGGGTGAGCGGGATGAAGACCTTGCGAGAGTAGGTGATCACGCGGTCGCGGCCAGCCGCGGACAGGCCCCTGTCACGTATGCGGGACGCGTGCGCGAGCAGTTGATCCAGATCGTCACCGCGCGCGTGCAGCAGCACAGCGGCCTCGGACTGGTCGAGCGGCTTGCCGTCTCGCGCCCTGGCGAGCGCCCTGCGCATCGCCGCAGCGGAAGGCGGCTGGTCCTGGTCCTCGGTAACGCCCATGGCCGCACCTTACGCGTCCGCCCGGCAACCACTTCAGGCCAGGGTCTCCCGGTTACGCGAGTGCCTTGCGGCGGTACGCCGAGATGCAGGCGGGTGTCGCCGGGTATATCGAGCGCATCCGCGCCTCTGGACGCTACCCGCATCTCGTCCGGATGATCGAGGACGATGTCGACCCCGACGCGGCAGAGACGCGGGACCAGCGATTCGAGTTCGGTCTCGAGGTCATCCTCGACGGCATCGGCGCTCTGCTGGCCCGCACCCCGCTGCACGGCCGCCCCGGCTAGCCGCTTTCCGCTCTAGAGCCATTAAGCTCTGGCGTGAATTTCGCCTCATGGGGCGGTTGGGCGTCCGCCGCACCCTCGTCACGCGTCGGTCGAAAACCGGACCGTCTGCGGTGCGAGCCTCGCACGCGGCCAGATCCGGATGCCGTGGCGGAGCTCGTTACCCGGCCCGATCACCGCACCGTCACCGATGAACGCCTGGTCCAGCACGGCGCCCTCGCCTATCTCAACGCCCTTTCCGAGCATGCAGCCGGTGATGACCGCGCCCGTTGCCACGGTGACATCATCGAGAAGCACGCTGCCGCGGATCCGTGCACCCGGTGCGACGACAGAGCCAGCACCTATCACCGTGCCATCGGCAACCTTGGCCGTCGGGTCGACGGTCGCGCCCGGCAGCACGAGCGCCTCACCGCACGGCCCCGGCATGGCGGGAGAACCCAGCCGGCCGAGGACCAGATCGCGCGACGCACTGACGAACGCTTCCGGCGTACCCACGTCCAGCCAGTATGAGCGATCCGCGAAGCCGAACACCGGCGTGCCGGACTCGATGAACCCGGGAAACGTCTCCCGCTCGACCGAGACCACGCGACCGACGGGAATCCGGTCGATCGCTCGCCGCTGGAAAACGTAGCAGCCAGCATTGATGCGGTTCGTGACGGGGTTGGGCGTTTTCTCGAGAAAAGCCGTCACCCGGCCCGACGGGTCTGTGGGCACGCATCCGAATCTCGACGGATCGGCGACCTCCACCAGGTGCAGCGTCACCGTCGCGTCGGCGGCGCGATGCGCGTTGAGCTGGGCACCGATGTCGTGGCCGGACAGGATGTCCCCGTTGAGCACCAGCACCGGGTCGTCGGCCTTGCAGGTGAGCCTGCTGGCCGCGTTCCTGATCCCGCCGCCCGTGCCCAGTGGTGTTTCCTCCATTACGTAATCGAGCCCCAGGCCGAACGCCGATCCGTCGCCGAGCCCGGTCTGGAACATGTCCGCGCGGTAAGAGGTCGCGAGAACGGCACGGACGACTCCGCTGGCCGCAGCGCGGGCGAGCTGGTGGGCGATAAAAGGCACACCCGCGGCCTGAAGCAGGGGCTTTGGGGTGGACGTGGTCAGCGGCCGCAGCCTGGTGCCCTGCCCTCCCACGAGCACGATCGCCTCGACGGGTTCCATGAGCAGGGACGCTACCAGGGCCAGGAGGCACCCGCGCTATAGGGCACGCTGCTCAGCGGCCCGCTGGTAGGAAGCGAGGTGCGCCTCGGCTGAGGCTTCCCAGGTGAACTCCTGCGACCGCGTGTAACCAGCATCGCCGAGCGCCTTGCGCTGGCCCGGGTCATCAAGCAAGGCGCGCAGCATGGCGCAGATGCTGTCGGCATCGCGCTCGGTATAGGCAACAGCGTCGCCGCCAACTTCAGGCAGCGAGCTGCAGTGCGTCGTCAGCACGGGAGCGCCACACGCCATCGCCTCGAGCACCGGCAGCCCAAACCCCTCGCCGCGGCTGGGGAAGGCGACCACCAATGCGCCGCCAAGGAAGCCGGGCAGGTCGGAGAAGCGCAGGTAGCCGGGCCGGATCAGGCGAAGGCGGGGTGGTGCGGCCGCGACGGCCAGATCTACCTCCTCGCTCCAGCCGCAGCCGCCGGCCAGTACGAGCGCTGGCGGTTCTGGGACGTCCGCTGCGGCCGCAGCCCAACCTTTGATAAGGGCAGGTACGTTCTTCCGCGGCTCGAGCGTGCCGAGGAAGGCGACGTAGGGCTTGCCGTGCAAGCCGAGCCGGTCCGTGACCCGCTTCAGCTCCGTAGGCTCCGGGCGGTGAAAGATCTTGTGGTCTACGCCGTGGTAGGCAACGTCGATCTTGGTCGGGTCCGCACTCAGGACGCGAACGAGTTCGTCTCTGGTCGCCTTCGAAGGGACGATGATCCGCGTGGCGCGGCGCACGGCGGTGCGGATCGCCGACTTGAAAAAGGTCGCGGTCACCGCGGTGTGCAGTTCGGGGTCGGTGAAAAAGGTGAGGTCATGCACGGTTACGACGCACGGCATACTGGGGCGCAGCGGAATGGAGTAGTGCGGCGCGTGAATCGCGTCCGCGCCTACCTGCTGCGCGACGAGCGGCAGGCCGCTCTGCTCCCACGCGAGCCGGGCCGGCCGGTGCGCTATGGCGGTCGGGCCGGCGACGATGGTCGCGTCCGGTGCGAGCTTGCCGTAACGCTCTTCGTCGGCACGCTGACAGGCGACGGCCAGGTCCGCACCGGCGGACACGAGCGCGGCGATCAGCCCGTCAACGTACCGCCCGAGGGCCCCGCGGTCTGCGGGGACGGCGGTCGCGTCAACAAGCACCCGAGGCGCCACGACCGATCTCGCTCCCTTCGTGGCGAAGAAAACCAGGTGACCCGGACCGGCCACACACGGACAGCGCATCACAGGTCCAGTGCGATTGACCCAGCAACCCGGCGGACTCAGGGATTATCCCGGCTTTATGTTTCTCTCAACACGAGAGTACGCCCGTTCCCACCCCAGGTGGACCGTTGAACCAGCATGACCGCAAGGTGTCGCTGACCGTTACAAGGAATTCATGCACCTGCGCTCCGCTGTCGGCGCGCGCGCAGAAGAACGATGCTTCCGGTCTCGCCACGGGCCAAGTGATCGCTCAGCGCAACGATGGGGATCAGCGCGGCGGCGGCGTTGAAAGTTGCCTGACCGCCACGGGCTGACAGGCCCAGATACAACCGCTCCGACCACTGGGCACGGAACTGGTAGGTGTGTTCGACGACGTCGAGCCCGCGGGCGCTCAGCATCCGGGTGAGCGTCTCGTGTGTGTACGTGCGCTTGACGTGGTAGCGCGCCGCATGTGCCTGGTACAGCCGCGGCCACCGCCCCGCGCGGGTGAGGGCATCGGCCGACATGACGAGTTCACCGCCGGGCCGGAGCACGCGTGCCATCTCATCGAGCGCCCGCTCCCCATCGTCGAAATGCTCAATCGCGCAAATCGACATCACGCGGTCGAAGGTCGCGTCCCCGAACGGCAGCCGCAAGGCGTCAGCCTCGACGAGCGCCGGGGCGTTCGCCAGCGTGCGACCGAACGTCATCTTCGCGCGGGACAGATCGATGGACACGGCACGCGCACCGCGCCGCCGGGCCTGGCCTGCCCAATAGCCGTCGCCTCCGGCGATGTCGAGCACCCGCATGCCGCGCAGATCGTCGCCAAGCCAGCGCAGCAGCGCGCCCGCCTCACGGTAGCGGCACACATGGACCTGATGGCCAGCGAAGGCGACCGCGTCAGCCAGTCGCATGTGCCCTCCCTAACGGCTAACGCTTGGTGTCACCGGGCTGGCAGGCTACCCCGCCGGGAAAAACTATCCGGTCGTGGGCTTTGGTGACGGCGACTTTGACGGCTGCGGGGAGGGCGTGGGGGACGGTCGGCTGGCGCTGCCCTTTGCCGCGCTGTTGGCCGCGTCAAGCGCCTGCTTCATTTTCTGCAGCTCTTCGCCGTAGGTGGCGAAGTCACCATTCTTCAGTCCCTTCTGCGCCGCTTGGTAGTGCTTCTCCGCCTGGGCGAGGAATCCTCGCACGACGGCACTCACCTGACTGGGCTGGCTAGGACCGGTCGAGGGGCCCGACGGCTGGCTCGGCAGCCCAGTGAACACCTGGGCGAGCGCCTTCGCCAGGGTAGCGTCGTAGCCCGTTTGCGCGTTAAACGAGACGAACACCCGCTGAAGCGTGGGGTACGAGCCTGCGCCACCGCCGCCCGTCGCCTGCAGGTACACAGGCTCGAGGTACAGCAGGCCACCACCGACCGGCAGCACGATCAGATTGCCCGTGATTACCCTCGAACCACCCTGCCGGTAAAGCGCAAGCTCGCGCGAGGCCGTTGGATCGGACTCGAAGGTGTTCTGCACCTGTCTGGGGCCGCGGATCGCGGTGTCACGCGGTAGCTGGAGTAGCCGGATAGTGCCATAGCCCCGGCTCTGCGGATTGCTGTCCACCGCCATGAATGCGGCGAGATTCTCCCTTCCCTTCGCCACGAACGAGGTCGTCAATGAGAACTCGGGGGCGGTGTAACCGGGCATGTTGACGGTCAGGTAGTAAGGCGGCTGCGTTCCGACCTGGTCGGTCGTCGGGTCGCCGGGAACCGCCCAGAAGTCCTGGCCGCCGTAGAAGGCCTGGGCCTGCTGCACGTGATAACGAGACAGGATCTCCCGCTGCACCTTGAACAGGTCCTGGGGATACCGCAAATGTGGGATTAGATCAGCGGGAATCGCATCGCGTGGCTTGATGATGTGCGGAAACACCTTCATCCACGTACGCAGCACCGGATCGGATTGATCCCACTGATAGAGCGTCACTTTGCCGGTGTAGGCGTCCACCACCGCCTTCACCGAGTTGCGGATGTAGTTGATCTGGTCGCTGGACTGCGCGACCGGTGATGGCGTGCGGACCGAGTCCGCGGTGGTGCTGCCCAGGCCGATCCGTTCGGAGTAGGGGTACAAGTTGGTGGTGGTGTAGGCATCGACAACCCAGTCGATGCGCCCGCCAGAAATGACCGGGTACGCGTCGCCGTCGAGGGTAAGGAACGGCGCGACCTTGGCCACCCTGGAAAGAGGATCACGGACGTACAGGATCCTTGATCTGTCGTTGACCGCGCCGGACAGCAGGATGTTGAGCTGGCGCAGTTTGGCCGTGTAAAGCAGCCGGTTCCAAAACGACCCGATGGCGATACCGCCGCCTCCGGTGTATGTGGTGTTCTGCTGTCCGCTGGTGCTCTGGTTGGGGTAATCGAGCTCCTGCGGCGCGCGGCCAGGTGGCGCTCCCACGATTACGTAGTTGCGCTCAAGCGGCCCGATGTACACCCGCGGCTGAAACGCAGGCAGCTGACCTTGGGGCGGGATGTTGAACTCAAGGAAGTCCGGGCCCCCGCCACCGCTCACTGCGTTCGCGGACGACGCCACGAAGCCGTATCCGTGCGTATATACGAGGTGCTGGGTTACCCAGTTGCGCCGAGTGGCGGGCGGACCAGGGAGTTCGCGAACCGCGACCACCGTGTCCTGCGGCGTGGCGCTGCCGGCGAGTGGGTAGCGGTCCATGTCGAGCACGTCCCCGAACTTGTAGTAGCCCTTGATCTGCTGCAACTGCTGGAACGCGGGCGAGGCCACGTCGGGGTCGAGCAGCCGCGTCGCTGGCAGCGACGTCGCCGCCGTGGCGAGCTGAGCTGTGGTCTGGTTGGCGCTGGGGGTGCCAGAGAAGGAGGTCGGCTGGACCTGGGCGACTCCATAGGCTTGTCTGGTGCTGGTGATCTCACGCTGAATGTACGGGGACTCCTTGGAGTTTTCGCTCGGCTTGACATCGAACTGCTGAACGATCGCCGGGTAGACGCCGCCGACAATGATCGCGGACAGCACGAGCAGGCCAAACCCCACCGCAGGCAGCATCACGCTGCGGCGCAGCGCGCCCGCGAAGAAGAGCACGGCACACACGATCGCGATCACGGCCAGGATCGTCTTTGCCGGGAGGACCGCGTTGACGTCGGTATAGGACGCGCCGGTGCTGACGGTGCCGCGTTCTGAGAAGTTCAGGCCGTATCTATCATACCAATAGGCCACGGCCTTGAGCAAGACGAAGATGCCGAGCAGCACGAAGACGTGGGTGCGCGCAGCCACGCTCGCACGCTCACCCGGGCCCTGAATGCGCAGGCCCCCGTACAGATAGTGGGTGAATCCCGCCGCGAGCACCGACAGCAGCACCGCGGTGAACGCGAACCCGAGCACCAGCCGGATGAATGGGTAGGTGAAAGTGAAGAACGAGATGTCCAGGTGGAACTGCGGGTCCTTCACGCCAAACGGTGTCTCGTTGACAAACAGCAGCCAGGTGCGCCACGCGCCTGCCAGCGACAGCCCGGATATCAGCGCGAGCAGGCCAAGGCCGAGCCCCATGGCCAGCTTGCGGTAGGGGTCCAGCGCCGTTCGGTAGCGTTCTAGACCCTGTTGCTCCGCTGACAACGCTCGGTACGACGGCCGCAGCCGGTACGCAAGGTAGACGTTCACACCGACGACGACCGCCATGACGGCGGCGCCAATAACGAAGAGCACCAGCCTGACGCTGATGACGCCGGCGAAGACGGAGGTGTAATGAACCGACCGGAACCACAAGTAGTCGGTCCATATGCCGGCGAACACGAAGAACAGCACGATGATGACGATGATGGCGGCCAGCGCCGGGACCAGGCGGCGCGGTCGGCGCGGCAGTCGGATCACGCGCGCGCGACGCGGGGAATGAAAGCTCACGGATGAATTCCTAGCACGATGGCACCTGCTTGCCCGCGTTGAGCGCCTCTAGGTCTTGCACTGCTTCGGTGAGTGTGCTGACTTTCACAACACGAAGGCCGGTGGGTACAGCCCCGCGCACATCCTGGCAGTTGCCGGCCGGCGCGAGGAAGACCGTGGCGCCCTCATTTCGGGCCCCCACCATTTTCTGCTGTATGCCGCCGATCGCGCCTACCGTCCCATCCGAGTCGATCTCCCCGGTACCTGCGACGAACCTACCCCCGGTAAGGTCTCCCGGGCTCAGCTTGTCGACCAGGCCAAGCGCAAACATCATCCCGGCGCTCGGCCCACCGATATCGCCGACCTTGATCCGCACCTCGAACGGGAACTGGAACTGCTCGGTGACGATGACGCCGACCGCCGCGTTACGGTTCGCCGACTTGGTGACGAGCCGCACAGTGCGCGTCTGGCCGTGGCTTGTAATCCTAAGCGCCACCGGCGCCCCAGGTGACCGCCCTCTGATCAGCTGAGCGACGGTAGACCGGCAGGTGGGTGACCTGCCATCCACCGCCGTAATCACATCGCCGGAGTGAAGCACGCCGTCGGCCGGCATCCCTTTCTCGGTTCGTGTGACGGTCGTAACGGACTTGAACGAGATGTTCAACTGGCACAACGCTGCCGCGGTCGCGTCCTGCTGCGAGTTGGTCATCTCCTGGACGTTCTCCCGCTGGACCTGCCGTACGTTGGTGTTGTTGCCGAACAATTCCTCCTGCGGCACGACCGCGTCGTGCGGGGAAAGCCAGCCTCGCAGCGCCGTGTAGAGATTTATCTCATCTCCGGGTCCGCCCTGGAAGCTGACCGTTACCAGGTTGAGATGGCCTGTCGTTGGATACACCTTGTGCCCAGCCACCTGGATCAGCGGCTTCCCGTGCTGGTAGGTGCCAAGGGTGTTGATCGTCGGGCCAGGGCTCAGCACGACGTATGGAACGGGCAGCACGGCACCGGTCACAGCCAGGACAGCGGCGCCGATTCCGGCGACGAGCAGCGTAAGGGCGCGTCGCGACATGGAGGGAAGACTATGCCACCGGCGGTATGAGCCCGTTAAGAGTCCGTTGGGAAGCCCCGGCCGCCGGCAAAAGCGGTCCTGACGGCTCACTCATGATCGCGCCGTAGGTCTTTGGCGACCCGTGGAGGCACTCTGCGGGTCTTCCGCGACCCGTGGAGGCACTCTGCGGGTCGGGAGGGGAAGGCGGGGAGGCGGCGTTCATGGGCTGCCCACCCACTCGCTGCTCCCGTCCGCGAAGTGCTGGTTCTTCCAGATGGGAAGCACGGCCTTGACCTCGTCGATCAGCGCACGGCATGCCGCGAATGCCTCGGCACGGTGCGGGCAAGCCGCGGCGACCACGACGGCCAGGTCTCCGATGGCAAGCTCCCCCGTGCGGTGCACGGCCGCCACCGCGAGCGCGCCCGACTCCGCTGCCACCTTCTCCGCCACCCGGCGCAGTTCCTCCTCGGCTGAGGGATGCGCCGTATAGGAGAGGTGGGTTACTGAACGACCATGATCGACGTCCCGGACGTGCCCGGTGAATACTGCCGTACCCCCGGCAGCCGGGTCGGCAACGGCGGCGAGGACTTCGTCAACCGAGAGGGTCTCGGCGCGGATCCCCGTCAAGCGGACGACTCCCACCTCGGAAACGTTACGGCATGTGCGCCACCGCCACCCACCACCCAAGGGCCACGAAGGGCCATATAGGGTCCACAAAGCGCCACCGACGCCGCGCTGCCCACCGAGCCACGTTCCACGATCATTGCGCCCGCTTTCAGGTGATCACAGCATTGCCGGCCTCGGGGCCGCCCACCTCGGGGCCGCCACCTCGGGGCCGCCCACCACGGGGCGCCCAGCACCGGGCCGCCCACCACAGGGCCGCCAACCTCGGGGTGCCCAGCACCGGACCTTGCAGTTACGTGCCGCGGCGCCGACGGCGCGCGCGACGGACGATAGCCGCCGCCCCGATGACCGCCACCGTCGCACCCGCAGCGCCCGCCGCGGTGATCGTCGCCTCCTTGCCCGGCAGCCGCCGGCCCGCCACGGCGTGATGGCCGACCCGCTGTCCGAGCAGCACGGAAAGCGCGGCCTCATTCTGATAGGCAGGCCGCCAGCCGGCGGCACGCAGGGTCGCGCAATCCACCACCCACGGGTAGACCGCGTAGTGAAGGTCGGCGGCGGGAGCGGGGGTTATCCCGGCCCGGTGCAGCCGCTGAACCGTGCTGAATGTGAAACCCGCGGGCAGTTCGATCGGGCGCAGCCCGCTCAGCTCCTCCACCCTTTCCTCCTCGAGCCACCCATCGCAGCCGACCGCGATCTGGCCGGTGACCTCGCCAGTCGCCGCGAGTTCGAGCGCGGAAACGAGATCATCGATATGACAGAACTGCCAGCGAGTCGCACAACCTTTGACGGTGAGCAGCCGTGGCGCCTCGAAATGCCGGGTTATCACCGTGTCCACGTCTTCGCCGACCAAGGCCGCGGGGCGAACGACGCTTACCTGCATGCCCGGATAGGCGCGCGGCGCCTGGAGTGCCAAGTGCTCGATTTCCAGCAAGTCGCCCGCGATGCTCGTATCAGGGTCAGCCTGCAGCGGCGCCGCTTCGGGAAGCGGCACCGGGTTGTCCGGGCGGGCACCGTACACCATGGCGCTCGTTACGAGCACCACGCTGCCCACACGCTCCGCCGCCGCAGCGGTAAGCACGGTCTGTGCGCCGCGGACGTTGAATGCCCTCCGCTGCCGATCGTCCGAGTCCGGCGACAGATCCAGGTCTGTGTGCACCACGACATCGACCCCGGTCAACCGGGCAGCCAGCACAGGATCCCGGACATCCACCACGCGCCAGACGACGCCAGCCACCTCACCACGGTGGTCGTCGATCGCCACTACCTTCTTGACCCGGCCAGACGCGGCGAGCTTCGCGGCGAGCGCATTTCCAAGGCCCTGCGCCGCGCCTGTCACCGCGACTACCAGGCCGGCGCCGCGCCGCTCCGCCGCCGCAGGGCGCCCGCGGCGGCGGGGCACCCGTTCATGCGCCTCGGAGTCCGCGCCCCGTGCCGGGGCTCCGGCTCGGGGCCTGCCGCTGCGCCGTGGGCGAACCTGACCGCCAGAGGTGCTCACCCTGTGTCGCTCCCGGGATAACGTGACCAACAGAGCCAACATGACCCTTCCATCCTGCCTGAGAGGTCATACGGATGGGTGACACCCCTTTCGGGTTCGGCCTGCCGGGCGAACCCGAGCGCGAACCAGGTGGTAGCCAGTCTGGCAGCTCCGGGTCCCATGGGCCCGGATCCGGCGGCTCCGGGCCCGGAGACTCCGGCCCGGGCGGCGCCGGTCGGGGCAGACCAGTCCCGCCCGATCCGATGGAGCTGTTCAGCAACCCACAGCAGCTCGCCGATGCCCTGCGCCAGTTCGCCGACCTGATGTCGTGGCAAGGCGGGCCGGTGAACTGGGATCTGGCCAAGAACGTTGCGCGTCACGCCGTCGCCGCGCAGGGAGACGCGAGCATTCTCGCACCGCAAGCCCAGGAGGTAGCCGAGGCGCTCAGGCTCGCTGACCTATGGCTCGATGATGTCACCACCTTCCCGTCCGGAGTCCGGACCAGTCGAGCCTGGAGCCGTTCTGAGTGGGTTGAGGCGACGCTCCCCGTGTGGTCAAAGTTGTGCGACCCGATCGCAGCTAAGGCCGTCGAGACGATGAGCGGGGCGATTACCGCGGGCACCGAGACGCTCGGCAGCGAAACGCTGGGCGGCGAGTTGGCTGGCAGCGAGGTTCCAGAGGATCTGCGCGCTCAGCTGCACGCCATGGCCGGGCCCATGCTGGGACTCGTGCGCCAGGTTGGCGGCCTGGTGGTGGCCAGCCAGATCGGCCAGGCGGTGGGGGCGCTCGCGCTCGAGGTGGTGAGCTCCACCGACGTTGGCCTGCCCATCGGCCCGGAGGGCACCGCCGCGCTGCTCCCCGCCGGGGTGGCGGCGTTCGGCTCCGGCCTGTCCGTTCCCGACAGCGAGGTCAGGCTCTTCCTCGCGCTGCGGGAGGCAGCCCATCACCGGCTCTTCGCCCACGTGCCGTGGCTGCGGGCGCACCTGTTCGGCGCGGTCGAGGAATACGCCAAGGGCGTCACCGTCGACACCTCCCAGCTGCAGCAGTCCTTGATGCAGATCGACCTCACCAACCCGGAGGCACTGCAGGAAGCGTTGGCCGGGGGGACGTTCCTGCGCCCGGAGGAGACTCCGCGGCAGAAGGTCGCACTCGCGCGCCTTGAAACCGCGCTGGCGCTCGTCGAGGGGTGGGTTGCCACTGTGGTCGAGGACACCGCGCGCAGGCGCCTGCCCGCCTTGGAAGCGCTTGCCGAGGCAGTGCGCCGGCGCCGCGCGACCGGCGGCCCGGCAGAGCGGACCTTCGCCACCCTGGTGGGGCTGGAGCTACGGCCACGCAGGCTCCGCGAAGCGGCTGCGATCTGGCGTGGGCTCACCGAGGCGCGCGGAATGGTCGGCCGCGACGCGGTGTGGGCACACCCCGATCTGCTGCCGGACCAAGAGGACTTCGACAACCCGGACGGCTTCGTCGACGGGCGTGGGGAACTCGACATCTCGGCCATGGAATCCGGTCTCGACGAGCCGCCCGGAGGCTCGGGCCGAGATGAGCAGGACGGAGACGCGGGCGGTGATCCCCGCGAGTGGCCAGACGACGGCTCTCCGGGTAAGGCATGACCTGACGGCGAGTGAGGCTGCACGCGGCAGCCGTTCGGGACCTTGTTTGCTGGTACTCATCCGACGGCGAGCAGCAGCAGATCGGCGGCTGCCCTTGGCCAGCCGGGCAAATCCTGACGCGGCACCAGCGTATGGCATGCCTGCGCGCCATTCTGGCCGGCCACGAATTGCGTAGATTCATGAGCGCACGGTGTATACGCTTGATCGCCAATTATCCTACGATTGTTCGATGAACGACTCCACGGTGCTCTTGGCCTCGAACCTCGCCTGGCCAGCCACCGTGCTGATCATCGCCTTCGTGCTTCTCGTCACGCAGCGGGAACCAATCGGCGGGCTGATCAGCCGCATAAGGACAGTCCGATACCCGGGCGGGCAGTTCGACACGGTGCCCGAAGGGGACGCCGACAAGATTCGTGCGCTGGTGGATGCGCTCTCCAAGGACGTAGGCGAACCCGTGGCCGGTGATGAAATCGCTCGGCCGGCCGCCGAAACCAAGGAGATCCAACCGACGCAGAACCGGGAGCCGCTGCTCGAGGTAGAGCCCCTGCGCAGCGAAGAGGTTACCAACCTGGTCGTGCTTCGGATGAAGGTGGCGAACGTATTAACGGAGCTCGCGTCTCCGCCACCGCCGGGGGGATTCGGTACCATCTCCGACCTCATTGATGTCCTGAGCAACCGTGGTGTCCTCGACGGGGATCAGGCACGCGCGCTGCGTGATGCCGTCGACGTCGCCGATCAGGCGGCCGCGGGAGCGATTGTCCCGCGCAAGGTCGCGCTGGCGGTGGAGAATTCGGGACCAGCGATCCTGGAACAACTGTCCATGTTGCGGACGACCGCGGCGGCGCGATTCGAGGATCACGTACTCTACAAGCTCCAGCAGGGCCTCCCTCGGGGCTGGTCACTGGAGGTCAATGCGCCAATCGGCCGTACAGCCCGGGTGGATGCACTGGTCCGCGACGGCGGGCGGAGCGCGGTGGTTGAGGCGCGAGCCCTCGTGCATCCTGGCGCACTCGGTCAGATCGCCGTCTTGCGGGAATGGCTGGAGGCATTGCCCTCCGATCTGCCGGTATTGCTCGTGGTACGTGGCGAAGGGTTGAGCAGTCGCCAGACCCGCGAATTCCGTGAGAGCCGCGAAGGCTCGTTCGAGATCTTGCAGTGGGACCGTGAATCCACCTCGCTGATTTCGATGCTGCGCGCACTGCTGGCAACGTCGCAGCAGCTCAGTGGCGTTAGCTGAGGAAGTTGTTCGGCCCGAGCCGACGCCCCGCACGTGCCCGTCTCGGTGACACGTCCGCCCCGCCTGCGGCGAAGAAACCTCAATTGAGCTGCCAGGCTAGTACGCAGATCACTTACTTTAGGATGCCCGCGTGGTACATCTGGCTGATGTCGTCGGCACCGCGGTTGGCGCGTTCGTCGGCACCAACGTGGATGACTTCGCCCTGCTGCTCGTGCTCGTCCTCGGGATGCCGCAGGAAGGGATACGGCCACCACAGATCGTGTTCGGGCAGTACCTCGGGTTCAGTGCGCTTCTTGTGATCAGCGGGATCGCAGCGGCCGGGCTGCGGACCGTTTCTGAGCACTGGGTTGGACTGGTGGGATTCGTCCCCATAGTGCTCGGTGTTCTTGGTCTCGTGCGAGCCAGGTCCGAACCGCCAGTCACGCCGAAAGCAATGGCGTCATCTCGCAGCGTGGCGGCCATTGCGACCGTCACGGTCGCCAATGGTGGCGATAACGTGTCCGTCTACGTTCTGTTGTACCGGCAACTGAACGTGATCGATGCGGTCATCACCACGCTTGTATTTCTGGTCTTGCTGGCCGCCTGGTGCGCTGGGGCACTGATCATTAGCCGCCGTGCCCGGCTTGTCCCTGGCGTAGTCCGGGCCAGCCGATTGCTCGCTCCACTGGTGCTGATCGCTATCGGAGTGTTCCTCCTTCTCCGCACGGGCGTGTTCCGCTCAGCGGCCGGACGTTAGCAGGCCGCGGGTTGTCGACCAGCCCTCCAGACCCGGGTCGAGGCGCCCCAGGTCCGCTGGTGACCGCAGCCGGTGCCAGCCAGGGACGAGCCGCAGCGCGCTCGCACGCGGCGCGGCCTGATGCAGCCGGTTAACGACATCGCCGAAATCCGTCTCGGCCACCGCACCCGATGCGTCGTCGACCGTGCCATCCGGTGCGTCCATGACGAGCGCGCGGCTCACCCACTCAGCGAGCGGCAGCCAGGCCGCGACCGCCACGAGGCCACCGCCCTCGGCCGGGCATACGGCGAGGTCAGCTCGCCTGGTCGTGCCGCCAAGCGCCCTGAACAGCTTGCCGATCAGCAGTTGCGGCAGATCCGGCGCATCGGCAGCAAGGACGGCACCCTGGTTCGCGCCAAGAGCGGCAAGGTGACCCAGCGTCTGAACGACCAGGCCGCTGCGGTCGTCCGCGCGAAGCCGCAAAACCGGTGTTCCCGGCCAAGCCAGTTCCTCGGCGTTCAGTCCGCCCAGTTCCTTCTCCGCGGCTGGTCCCATCGCTACCGCAGGAGCGACAAGCTCGAGTTCCGCTACCAGGTCGCACGCGTCCTCAACGAGCGCGCGTCCAAACGCGACCGGATCGATGCCAGGCGGCGCGGCCGCGCCGATGCCCGGCACGACCAGCGCTGCCGCCATCCGCACAACAGAGTCCGGCGCGCCTGAACTCAAAGATCCATATCCTCCAGCCGTGCGGCGTACGCCGCTCCTTCAAGGTAACCGCGCGCGCGTTCGGCTTTGGGGTAGCTGGTGACGAGCGCCCAGAAGCCGGGTCTGTGGTCAGGAACGATGAGATGGGCTAGCTCATGGACGATCACGTAGTCAAGAACCCAGCTCGGCATGCCAAGCAGTCGCCGGGACAACCTGATGGAGCCATCGGCCGGAGTGCATGATCCCCACCGGCCCCGCTGGTTGTCCACCCACCGCACGCTGGACGGGACGGCAGCGCCATCCAGATACCGGCCCGACAGGCCCTGCGCGCGGCTGAGCAGCCCGGCATCGGTCGGACGTCGCCGCTGCTCCCGGGCAGCCAGCCGGTCGAGCATGCGCACCACCCACTGTTGCTCCTCGGACCGCGAGAACCGGGCCGGGACGAGGACAACCGTCTTATCTCCGTCCCGGTATGCGGAGACCGTGCGTCGGCGTCGCAAGCTGCGGCGCACTTCTACGCTGATCTCGGTGCTGGTTTCACGGCCCGCGGCCGGGCTGGCTTCCAGACTGATTTCCGGGCGCACGGCCCCACCGTAGCCCAGACTTTTCGCGCTCCACAGGGGGTGCACGACATCTTCGCAGCTAGTCCTGGGTTTGCGGGCAGCCTCACCTCCTTATCCACAGGAATTTCCCAGGACATCCACAGCAACACACCACACCCTCCCCAGGCCGCCCACAGGATTGTCCACAGGCATGGATTGACGCCGCAGATCCTCTGCTCGTACCGTCCGGGCAGGAGTCCCCGGGCCGACGGGCCGCACGTCACTTCGGGGAAGGGGGGCGAGCGGTCCGCCGAACTGGCCGCGTGGCAATGCGCGGGCTGTGCGGAGGCTATCCTGGCACCGCCGTGCGTACGCCAGGGCATCCGCGCCCGGGGGCTCGAGTAAGGTCCGGGAGGGTCCAGATCGGCTAAGGTCCAAATCGGCTGGTTGCGTACCCGGGCCTGTGGTTAGCCCGGCTTGGGAATCTGTGGGTATCTGGCCTTGTCCACAGGCGGCGAATCCGGACTCCCCAGACCACGCTGACGCTGCCACGCTGACAGCCATGAGACCCGTACTGAAGGCAGGCCTGCTGGCTTTGTGGCGGGACAGCGAGACCCTGCAAGTCGGCGTCGACCACCGCCGCGGCTTCGCGCTCAGCGGGCTTGGCCGAGCGCCCGAAGCAGTGCTTGCCGTCCTTGACGGTAGCCGCGATCGTGTGGCCGTGCTCGCGGCGACCGCCGCTCGTGGCATCCCGTCCGACGTCACGGATCGGGTGCTGGCACTGCTCGCGGCAGGCGGAGCGCTGAACGATTTCCCTGTAGCGGCCCGCCGGGTGCTACCGCTGCAGCTGCAGGCCAGGCTGGCACCGGAACTGGCGACCGCGTCGCTCGCTCACCACGACAGCGACGGCGGGGTCCGCGCAATCGTGCGCCGCCGCATGAGCTACGTCCGCGTACATGGGGCAGGCCGCATCGGCGCGAGCATGGCATGCCTTCTCGCCGCCTCTGGGGTCGGCCATGTCGCCTGCCGTGACACCCGCCCGGCCGGTGTCTGCGACGCGGCCCCCGCGGGACTGGAGGTCACCGACGCCGGAGCGCCCCGGGCACGCGGGGCGGCGCGCGCTGTCAAGCGTGTCGCCCCAGACGTGCGCACCGACGACGACCGCAACCGCGACTGCCGGCCCGACATTGTCGTGCTCGCGGATAGGTACGACACTCGCCTGCCGGCCCAGCTCATGTCCGACCGCATCCCGCACCTTTGTGCCTCGGCATCCGAAGCAATCGGCATCGTCGGGCCCCTGGTGCTTCCCGGCCGGTCCGGTTGCCTGCGCTGCCTCGATCTGACCCGGCGGGATCGTGATCCTGCGTGGCCACTGATCGCCGCTCAGCTCGCAGGCAGGCAGCCGGTGACGCCCGCATGCGATGCCGTGCTCGCGACCGCGGTCGCTGCTCATGCCGTCGGCCAGGCGCTGGCTTTCATCGACGCGGCTGGGGAAAGGCCAGCTGTGATCAATGGCACGCTCGAACTCGTTTTGCCTGACTGGCGTTGGCGCCGACGGACCTGGCCGGTCCACGGCGAGTGTGCATGTAGCAAGAGCAACTTGGCCTAGCCGACAATGAAAGATGTGACTGACTTGCCCCGCCGCGCCGTGACGCGATCCGCGAAGCTGGCCACCCTTCCCCTCGGATTCGCTGGCCGCACCGCTCTCGGGATCGGCAAGCGCATCGGCGGCCGGCCCGCCGAGATCGTTGCTGCCGAGATCCAGCAGCGCACGGCTGAGCAGATTTTTAGGGTGCTCGGCGAACTAAAGGGCGGGGCGATGAAGTTCGGCCAGGCCTTGTCGATCTTCGAGGCAGCGCTGCCCCCAGAGATCGCGAGCCCGTACCGTGCGACCCTCACGAGGCTTCAGGAGGCGGCTCCGCCATTGCCCGCGCGAGTCGTGCACAAGGTGCTGGCGAGCGAGCTTGGTGAGCAGTGGCGCGATGACTTCATCCGATTTGAGGACAAAGCGGCAGCGGCGGCATCAATCGGTCAGGTGCACCATGCCGTCTGGGCCGATGGCCGCGAGGTTGCGGTCAAGATCCAGTACCCGGGCGCCGGAAAGGCGCTGATCAGCGACTTCACCCAGTTGAGCCGTGCGGCCCAACTGTTCTCGGTGCTCATGCCTGGCCTCGACGTAAAGCCCCTCATTACCGAACTCAAGGGCCGGCTCGCGGAGGAGCTTGACTACGATCTGGAAGCCGATTCACAACAAGCCTTTGCGGCCGTATACGATGGAGATCCGGATATATACGTACCATCGGTGGTCGCACATTCTGATCACGTGCTAATCACTGAATGGATGGACGGTACGCCGCTCTCAAGAATCATCAGCCAGGGCAGCCAGGACGAGCGGAATCGGGCCGGCATCCTGTTCGCGCGGTTTCTGTTCTCCGGCCCCGCCCGCGTCGGGCTACTGCACGCTGATCCGCATCCGGGAAATTTCAGGTTGCTGGCCGATGGCCGACTCGGAGTGCTCGATTTTGGCGCCGTCGACCGGCTGCCAAACGGCTTTCCGCCGTTCCTCGGCAAGCTGCTGCGGATCATGCATGAGGAGGGCGACATCGAGACCGTGGAAAGCGAACTAAGGTGGAACGGATTCCTGCGTCAAGGGATCAAAGTCGACCTCGACGCCCTGCGGTCATTTCTCGCGCCCATTGCCGAACCCTCGAAGTATGAATCTTTCAAATTCAGCCGCGACTGGCTGCGTGCTGAAGCGGGGCGTGTCGCCGATCTGAGCCCTTCAAACATCAGCAGGAAGTTCAACGTGCCTCCCTCTTACGTGCTCATTCACCGGGTGTCAACGGGGGGCATCGGCGTGCTGTGCCAACTCGAATGTGAAGGGGAATTTCGCGCCGAGGTCATCAAGTGGATACCGGGTTACGCGGACGAAGAGGGATCTGCGGAGCAGTCGAGCGAGGCCGAGCCTGATCCGGTGGGCTGAGACGCCTGAGCGTGATCCGGTTGGGGTGAGACGACTCGGCCTGATCCGGTGGGGTGAAATGTAGCCTTGGTCCCGAACTCCGCGATCATGGCGGGCTCACCTTGCTCCTGCGCCGGTCGACGGCAGTTGGTGGGGTTATTGCCCCACCAAACAGCCGTAGATGATCATGATTCCGCGTTCAGCGAGCTGCTCAGCTGAACAATCTCGCGCTCCGCACGGCGCAGGCGTGCCGCCGCGCGCTGTGCGCGGCGTCGCGCTCGGCGGAGCGCCGAGGCCCGTCTGGCGAGATCTGACCGTCTCGCCTCGGCGAGCGCAGATTGCATTTTGTCTCTTGCTAGCTGTTCCTGTATCAACATGTCACTTTCGCCAATCTTCGAAACGTTGAATTGTCACGTCATTGCACCGGCAACTAGTTGGCGTGGGAGTGGGAGTCGGCGTGAGAGTGGGAGTCGGCGTGGGAATGGGCGTCGGCGTGGGAATGGGCGTGGGCCGATGCGTAGCGCGAGCGCCGCGCGGTGTCCGCAGAGGGCTCCGCGGACACGGCGCGGCGTCGCCCCGCAGGCGCGGGGTACGGCGGGCGCGTGGCGGCGGCTATGCCGCCACCTCGCTCTTGCGTGGACGGCCGCGTGGCCGCTTGCGCGGCACGATCTCGCCGCGCAGAAACAGCTCGCCGCCCCAAACTCCCCATGGCTCACGCCGTTCAATGGCCCCGGCCAGGCACGCGAGCCGTGCTGGGCAGCCTCGGCAGAGCGCCTTGGCGGACTCCACGTCCTGCGGCGACTCGGCGAAGAACAGGTCAGGCTCGTTCCGGCACGGCAGGTCGAGCCCGCCAAACGTGCTGGCCGTCACGGTGCTCGCCGTCACGGTGCTCGCCGTCACAGCGTCGGCTGTGACGGTGCTCGCCGTCATTGTTCTCGCCGTCACAGCGTCGGCCGTCACGGTGCTCGCCGTCATTGTTCTCGCCGTCACAGCGTCGGCCGTCACGGTGCTCGCCGTCACTGTTCTCGCCCTCACAGCGTCGGCCGTGACGGCGCTCGCCGCCGTTTTCCCGTTCTCGCTCCGCGTCTCGGTCCGCATCGTGCGCCGCGCTGCACTCGGTGCGGTGCCCAGCTCGCACCCCGCCGCCGCTCCTGCGGAAGCAGCGATGGTGTCGGGCCGCTGCATGGGTGCCAACCCCTCTCCTCTTCTCGTTCTGCTCTCGTTGTCGTGCTGCTCTGCTCGTCTTTGAGTCGCTGGTCTGACAAACGGTGGCCCGGCATAACGAAGGCCGCGGACCCTTTGCGGGTCCGCGGCCTGGAGGAGCTTGAGGCCGGTTGAGCCTAAACCGGCACCCTCCATTTGTGCGGACCCGATGCGCCAGCGCCATTGGCGGTGGCACGGGTCATGTAGGTGTGCTGCTTGCGGACAGTCGTCTCCCCGGAGGCCTTGGCGAGGTGCACCACCGCCATGGACGGCTGGGCGGCAGATGGCGCGGTCCGCTGCCGCTCATAGACAAAGGGAGCGGTCCGCGGAGCGCCGGGGGTAGGCCAGAAGGCGCCAGGCGTGCGCTCGCTGAGGACGTCACGTGAAGCGGCGATAGTCTCTACCAACACCCTGGACACCTCCCTCCGTGGAGATCATGCTGTACAGCCCGAGGGCGTGCTAGCAGCTTACGAAGCCGCTTGCCGACCGGCAACCCATTTTTTGACCTGGGATTTTCCGGCCGGGCGGCAAATCGTTATGAGCCGGTCTCGGTATGCGTCCGAATCAGGCCTTCCTGCATGACCGATACGACTAGTTCGCCGTTCTGCGCAAATACCTGCCCCCGTGCGAGGCCGCGTGCACCGCCGGCAAACGGCGCCTCCTGCGCATACAACAGCCAGTTGTCCGCGCGAAAAGGCCGGTGAAACCACATCGCGTGATCCAGGCTGGCCCCGGTCGTTCGCCCGTCCGCCCACGACAGCCCGTGCCCGAGCAGCACCGAGTCAAGCAGCGTCATGTCCGAGGCGTAGGTCATAAGACACACGTGCAGCATCGCGTTGTCCGGCAGGTCACCGTCCACCCGCAGCCACACCAGGTTCTGCGTGGTGCGCAGCCCGGGATCGCGCTGGGCCTCAACGGTGAGGGGTCCCACGAACCTGAGGTCGATGGGGTGGCGGGCGTAGAAACTGCCAGAAAGGGGACCGAAGATCTTTTCCAGCCGCTCCATGGTGGGGCGCACCTGCTCCGGAGGTGGCACGGCTGGCATTGGCGCGCGATGCTCTGGGCCTGGCTCAGGATGATGGAAGGACGCGGACAACGTAAAGATCGCCTTACCGTGCTGGATCGCGGATACCCGGCGGGTGGTAAAGGACCGGCCGTCCCGCACCCTGTCCACCAGGTAGACGATCGGCACTGAGGGGTCTCCCGGCCGGATGAAATAGGCATGCAGGGAATGCACCGGCCGGTCCGTCGGAACGGTGCGCCCGGCCGCGACAAGTGCCTGACCTGCGACCTGACCGCCGAACACCCGTTGCACGCGCTCGTCCGGGCTCCGCCCACGGAAAATGTTGACTTCGATCTGCTCAAGGTCGAGCAGGTCGAGCAGATCATCGAGGGCCTTGCTCATACGTTTCGCTTCTCCACCACGCTGGGTGCCGCGTTACTGCCGAGGGTGATTCCGGCACAGCTCGAGTACGTCAGCACCGTACCGGTCCAGCTTGACCCGGCCAACGCCTGGAACCGCCATCAGCTCCGCTTCGCTGCGCGGGCTGCGTTCCGCGATCACTTGCAGGGTCACGTCAGTGAACACCACATACGCGGGGACGTCGTGCTCGCGTGCCGCGACAAGACGCCACTCTTTGAGTCGGGCAAACAGCTTCTCGTCACATTCCGCCGGGCAGGTGGCGCAGCGGCCGAGCTTCCTTTCTGGCGAACCACGCAGCGCCCTCCCGCACATTCTGCATTGCGCCAGCCTTGGCTCTCGGCCTGCCTGGCGTACCGCACGTGGTGGGCCTGAGTCCGCACCCGCGGGCGACATTGCGCGCGAGCCGTTCGGCTGAATAAGGGGTCGCAGGAACGGCGAGGGGCGGCGGGACCGCCGACCGCCCGCGGACCGGGCCATCGACCAGGAGAGCAGCAGCCGCTGCCGCGCGCGCGTGATCCCCACGTAGAGCAGCCGCCGCTCCTCCTCGACCGCATCAGGGGTATTCGCATAGACGATGGGCACCACCCCATCCACCAGTGTTGGCAGGAAGACCGCATCCCACTCCAGCCCTTTGGCCGCATGCAGTGATGCGATCGTCACACCGTCGAGTGCCGGCGCATGCTGCAGCGATGCACGGTCAGCCAGCTCGCCCGCAAGGTCGGTGAGCGTGGCCCCGGGACGCGCGGCGAACATGCTCTCGGCAAAGTGGGCAAGAGCGGCCAGCGATTCCCACCGCTCACGCATCGCACCGCCCGATTGCGGCGCCTCGGGAGTCAGGCCAAGGCCCGCGAACACATGATCGGCGGCGCCCGCAGCGCCGCCGGATGGTTCGGACTTGGCCGCGGCGCGCAGCAGAACCATGGCCTGCCGCACTACGGGCCGGTCGAAGAACCGTTCGGCGCCGCGCACCGCGTACGGTATACCAGCGGCCTGCAGCGCGCGCTCGAACCCCTCTGTCTGGGCGTTGGTACGGACGAGGACGGCGATGTGCTTGGCGGCGAGACCTTCATCGATTAGCTTGCGCGCCTGGGCCGCTACCGCGGCCGCTTCGGCCTCCTCGTCCGGGTATTCGGCGAACGATGGGGCCGGGCCGTCGCCACGCTGCGCGACAAGATTCGTGGCCAGCTCGGCGCCGGGCCACGCTCGCCCCGCGCTGCGTGGCGCGGAAGCGATGAGCCGGTTCGCGAGCCCAACGACCTGCGGCGTCGACCGGTAGTCGCGAACGAGCCTGACGACGGTGGCGCCCGGGAACTCGGCGGTGAAACCGGTAAGGAACTTGGGTGTGGCGCCAGTGAAGGAATAGATCGTCTGGTGCGGGTCACCAACCACGCACAGGTCATCCCGGCCGCCGAGCCAGGTGTCAAGCACAAGCTTTTGCAGAGGGTTAACATCCTGATACTCATCCACGACGAAGTAGCGGTACTGATCACGGACCTGGCCGGCAGCGGCCTCGTGCTCGGCGAGAATCCCGGCGGTCAGCTCCAGCATCGACTCGAAGTCAAGAACATGCCTTTCGCGGCGCAACCGCTCGTAGGCTTCGAAAACCCGTGCCATTTCCTCGGCCGGAACCGGCGGCATCCGGCCCGCCCGCCGCGCCGTGGGCACAAAATCCTCGGGGCGTGACTGCACCGCCTTCGCCCATTCGATCTCGCTCGCAGCGTCGCGCAGCCCGGCGGTGTCCAGCCTCACCCGGACGTTTCTAGCCGCCTCGGCCACCAGGCTCAGCTTGGAGTCGATGACCCGCGGTGCCTCGCCACCCACCGTCCGTGGCCAGAAGTAGACGAGCTGACGCAGCGCCGCGGCATGGAACGTCCGGGCCTGAACCCGGTCCAGATCGGCGCCGCCGAGCTGCCGCAGCCGGGCGCGCAATTCGCCCGCCGCACGGGTCGTGAATGTCACCGCCAGCACATGCCGGGGATCAACGGTGCCGGTGTGGACCGCATGCGCGATGCGATGCGTAATCGCGCGGGTCTTTCCTGTTCCGGCGCCGGCCAGCACGCATACGGGTCCGCGTACGTTTTCTGCCACCGCCCGCTGCTCCGGATCAAGCGCGGCGAGGATGGTGTCCGGCATGGACGACATCATCCCAGGCGCCACCGACACCGCGCCGGGAAGCTGGCGGCTGATGAAAGTGTTACTAGTGGCCGAAGCGGCGCGAGGGCCGCCGCTCGAGGAGGGAGACTGCCAGCGATGGCGGACGTGACGATGTACACGACCCCGTGGTGTGCATTCTGCCGGCGGCTGAAGACGCAGCTTGCCCGCGAGGGGATTGAGGTCGCCGAGGTAGACATCGAAGCCGATCCCGCGGCCGCGGAGTTCGTCATGAAGATCAACGGTGGCTACCAGACGGTGCCGACGCTCGTGTTCGACGACGGGACGGCGCTGACGAACCCCTCCACCACACAGGTGATCGAGCGGTTGAGCGCACTGGCACGGAGCCGATGAACCAAGAACGCTTCCTAACGGCTGCCGCGCGGCGGTCTCCCACGGCAGCCGATGCTCGTGTCAATGTGGACCACGCGGCGACGGGCTCTGGGAAAGGCGCCGCGGCCGAGAAGGCAGCGGGCCTGGCGGCAGCGGCCGGTCCAGCCGAAGGCACCACTGGCCCTACGCCACGCGACAGCCCTGAGACGGCCGGGTGTGATCCCGTCGTGTCCCGGACACCCACCGGATGGCGGGTAGGCCACGAGGAGCTGCCAGATCTTCTCAATGCGATGGTGCTTGCCGACCTGCTCGCCGGTGAGCTGCCGTCGGCCGGGCGGCCGCACACGGAAGGCACTGACAGCGACACGGAGGCGGCGCGGCTGGCGGCAACGATCATCCAGCTCCAGCACGCTCTGGCCAACCGGGTTCGGGTGGAGCAGGCCATCGGTATCCTCGCGGAACGGCACCGGCTGCCGCCGCGCAAGGCATTCGAGCTGCTCCGCAACGCCGCACGATCCCGGGGACGGCGAGTTCAGGAACTCGCCGAGGAGGTCGTCGCCAACGTCACCAACCCACTGCTCCCGATAGCCGAGGAACTCGCGCGCCCGCCGAAGCCGCCACGCTCGCGCGGCCGCTCACGGCAGGGCTGAGCCACCGCGCGACTCCGGTTCAGTCAGGTCGTGCATTGGGCCGTGGGGCGCTTCGCCCCTTCGGCGGTACGTCGTCGTGCTTTTCCAGGTAGTCGAGGTAAAGCGGGCGCAGTGCATCGGCGATCTCGCCTTTCCCGGAGGCGAGCGCGTCCGAGATGAGGGCGCTCAGCTTGAACACGTCCGCCTTCGCGGCCTCCGCGTGTCCCTCCGCCGCCTCGGCCGCGGGTATGGCGCGAAGCAGCTCCCAGAGGAAGGCAACATCCATGTGCCGTACGGCTCTGTGCACGGCACGGTCATGCAGCTCGGGTGAGGAAAGGGCCTCAAGATCATCACGCTTGCCCATGGCGAGAACCCTACCCGCCAGGCGACGGTACCCGCTGTCTGGCGCCTGGCGTCGGTGGCTACGTTGGACCCGTCCGGGTCTGCGTCATCCCACGAGGAGGAACCGGCATGGTTGCGACTGAGCGGCACCGCTGGGGAATCACGCTCCCGCTACAGCAGCTACCCATCGCCGGGCAGCGCGACATCGTGACAATGCTCGGCGACGCGGGTTACACCGACGCGTGGTCGTCTGAGGTCAATGCGGCGGACGCCTTCACTCCGCTCGTGCTGGCGAGCCAGTGGGCACCGGACCTGCGGCTCGGCACCGCGATCGTGCCGGTGTACACGCGCGGCCCTGCGGTCGCGGCCATGAGCGCGGCCACGCTCGCGAGCCTCGCGCCTGGCCGTTTTGTCTTCGGGATAGGGACCTCCTCTCCCGCGGTGGTCGAGCTTTGGAATGGGCTCCAGCTGGAAAAGCCGTACCAGCGCGCGCGCGACACGTTGCGGTTCCTGCGTGCGGCACTCGCCGGGGAGAAGGTGAGCGAGGAGTATGAGACCTTCACGGTGCGCGGGTTCCGGCTGGAGGCCCCGCCCTCGCCACCGCCCGCGCTCGCGCTGGCCGCGCTACGGCCCGGGATGATCAAGCTAGCGGCGGCAGAGGCTGACGGCGTGATCACGAACTGGCTCTCGCCTTCCGATGTTGAGCAGGTCCGCGCCGTGGCCGGGCAGGAGGCGGAACTGATCGCCCGGGTGTTCGTCTGCCCGACACCCGATGCGGGCGTCGCCCGCGCTATTGGACGGCGCCTGATCGCCAGCTATCTCACGGTTCCGGTCTACGCGGCGTTTCATGCCTGGCTCGGCCGCGGTGACGCGCTCGCGCCCATGCAGGCCGCATGGGCGGCGGGCGATCGCAAGCAGGCGCTCGCGGCCGTGCCTGACCACGTGGTGGACGAGCTCATCGTGCACGGCCCGCCGGACAAATGCCGCGAACGTGTCGCCGAGTACCACGCGCACGGCCTAGACACGCCGGTCATCATGATCATTCCAGCGCCTGGGATAGACATTGCACAGGCCGCGCGTGATCTGGGCAGGATCTGAGCGCCGCCCCCGATCTGAGCGCCCCCGATCTGAGCCCCCCGATCTGAGCGCCCCCGATCTGGGCGCCCCCGATCTGGGCGCCGCCCAGCTCACCACGTGCCCGGCAGCGGGGCGCCGTACCAGGACTCGATGATCCGGTGTGCGATCGAGACCGGCGGCGGGAGCAGGAGCTGGCCGGCCGCGACTGCGAGTCGAAGATCGTCGCGGCTGTACCACCGGGCCTCGGCAATTTCATGGGCGTCGACCCGGATCTCCCGACCGCTCTCGCCGCCAGGCTGATCCGCCAGCCGTGCGGAGAAGCCGAGCATGAGGCTTCGCGGAAGCGGCCACGGCTGGCTACCGAGATAGCGCAATCCCTGCACCGCGAGGCCAACCTCCTCCCGCACCTCCCGGGCCACCGCCTGCTCGATGGACTCGCCCGGCTCCACGAAACCGGCCAGGATCGACACCCGCTTCTCCGGCCACCTGAGGTTCCTGGCCAGCAGGCAACGGTCCGCCTCGTCGAGCACGAGCATGATCACGGCAGGATCAACCCGCGGGAAGTGCTCGCTACCATCCTGCGGACACACCCGGGTGTGTCCGGCCTCAGCCAGTCGGGTCACAGCGCCGCACCGTGGGCAGTGCTGATGGGTGGAGTGCCAGTTCGCGAGGGCTACGGCATGCGTCAGCAGCCCGGCGTCGCGGTCGTCGAGCAACGCACCGACCTGCCGCAGCCCGGCCGCGGTGACACCGGAGGGCGCACCATGACCGCGTAGCGGGCCCATCACGGCGAAATACGCCACCTCGTCCTGGTCGACACCGAGGAGAATCCGGGTGCCATCTGACGCCTGCGCCGGGGGTACCAGGACCAGTTCGGCACCGCGGCCGGACGCCTCGAAGAGCCGGACCAGCGCACGGCCGTCATCGACCACGAGTACGCGGGTTCGCGAATCCGCCCACGCCTGCGCGAGCCAGCGTTCATCGTTGCGGCGGGCCGCGACCCGGTCTACGGTGCCGCGGGCAAGCGCCAGCCGTCCGAGGCTCATCGCGTCGCCGTCTCCACGCGCCAGGTAGCTGGTCACCGCATCGCGGCCAGCTCGCCCCACAGGTAGGCCGCCGCCTCGGCGCCCTTCAACAGGAGGGGCATCTCCACCTTTTCGTTAGGCGCATGGATTCGGTCCGAGTTCAGGCCAGCCGCCATGAACACCAGCGGCGCACCAAGAATGTCGGCCAGGTCTGCCTCAGGCCCGCTGCCGCCTTCCCGGGTGAACAGCACCTCCTGGCCGAACGCACGCTCCATCGCCCGCTGGGCCGCTCTCGTCGCAGGTGCTTCGATCTCGGAGAAACAAGGCCGCAGCCCCGGTCCGCTGAATGTGACCCTGGCCGCAATGCCTGCTGGGGTGTGCGCAGCCACAAACTCCCGCACTGCGGCCTGCACATCCGCGGGTTCCTGGTGGGCGACGAGCCGAAACGATACCTTCGCGTGCGCCTCAGTAGGGATGATCGTCTTTGGACCAGGCCCTGTGTACCCGCCCCACATGCCGTTGATCTCGGCGGTTGGGCGCGCCCAGATCCGCTCCAGCGTGGAGTAGCCGCCTTCGCCGACCGCCGCCCTGGAACCGCCCGCGCTCGCAAGCCATTCCTGCTCGTCGAACGGCAGCAGGGCGAACAGTTCACGCTCTTGCGCCGACAAGGGCACGACCTTGTCATAGAACCCGGGCAGCGTGACCCGGCCGTCCTCGTCATGCAACGCGGCGAGCAACGCAGCGAGGGCCTGCAGGGGATTTGGGACCGCGCCGCCGAAGGAACCCGAGTGCAGATCGCTGGCCGGGCCATAGAGGTCGATCTGGCCATCGGTCATTCCGCGCATGCCCGTGCACATGGACGGAACGTCCCGCGTCCACATCGGGGTGTCGCTCACCACGATCACGTCGCAGGTGAGCCGTTCCCGCTCGCGGCGGAGCAGACCGGCGAAGTTCGGCGATCCTGACTCCTCCTCCCCCTCGATGAGGAGCTTGAGTGTGACGGGTGGCACGGTGCTGTCCCCCGACGCGGCCAGGCACGCCCGAACGCCGAGCGTGTGAAAGAGCACCTGCCCCTTGTCATCCGAGGCACCGCGGCCCAGGAGTTGCTGGCCGCGTTCCACCGGCGAGAACGGGTCGGTAACCCACGCGTCCCTCGGCTCAACGGGCTGCACATCGTGATGCCCGTACACCAGCACCGTCGGCGCCGTCTCGGCTGCCGCACGCCACTCCGCGTACACGGCGGGCCGACCAGGGGCGCCAGGTTCGCCGGTCGGCCAGATCTCCACGAGCGGGAAGCCGGTCTCGCGCAAATGCGCGGCGAGCCACGCGGCCGACCGTGCGACATCCTCGTGGTGTGCTGGGTCGGCCGAGATCGACGGAATCGCCAGCCACTGCTTGAGCGTGGCGAAGAACCCGGCCGCGCTGGCCTCGATGTAATCGCGCACATCCATGGCGCCCGCCTCCTGGGTCCCGCACGTCTGGAGGCAGCCTAGTAGTGCGGTCACCCCGCTTGGAAAAGCGGGAGCCCGCCAACCGCCGCGACACCTCTGCTGGCCGGGGCGGGGCGCCGCGGCACGCTTGGCCGGGATCAGAAGAGCTTGCCGCCCAGGCTGGTCGGCGCCGACCATAGGCTGCCCACTGGCCGGCGAAACTCATAAAGGGCGGCGTTGGTGCCCCGCAGGTACACGCGGAGCGTGCCGCTGTGGTCCTGGGTCGCGGCGGGCACCCCGACGAGGCTGCCGCCCACGCGGACCCATCCCGACCAGGAGCCGCCCGGCGCAAGGTGGCGCTCGTAAAGAACCCCATTGGTTCCCACGTCAAAGACCCAGACGTACCCGCTGGCGCCGGTCAGCGCAGCGGGGCTGTCGGGGAACTTGCCGCCCAGGCTTGTCGCGCGGGACCAGCCGTGGGCCGGCGGGCGCCGGAACTCGAACAAGCCCGACGTCGTGCCATGCAGGTAGACACGCAAGGTGCCGCCGTGATCCTGCGTCGCGGCCGGCGCGCCAGTAACACCGCCGCCCACGCGGACCCATCCCGACCAGGAGCCGCCCGGCACGAGGTGCCGCTCGTAGAGAACGCCGCCGGTCCCCACGTCAAAGACCCAGACGTAGCCGCTGGAGCCGACGAGCGCGCCAGGGTTGTCCGGGAACCTGCCACCCATCTTCCACAGCCCGGACCAGTGGCCGCCCGGTGGCAGCTGGGCCTGATACAGGCTTCGATTCGCGCCGCGCACGAACACACGGATCGCACCGCGGTGGTCCTGCACCACCGCTGGCCTGCCTTGCAGCCCGCCGCTTGGGGCGCCGAGGCTCTTCCAGCCTGACCAGCTCGTGCCACTGAGAACGTTGTAGTTCAGCCCTCCGGCGCTGCCCACCGCGAAGACATAGACCGGGCCGCCTGAGCTCGCGAGTGCGGTGAGATTGGCGGGCCAGGTACCGCCGAGACTATGCAGCCCGGTCCATTGGCCACCGACCGGCAGCCGGTCTTCGTAGGCGCTTCGGGTTGTTCCGCGCGCATAGACCCGCACGGTTCCGGCAGTGCCGACCACAGCGGCCGGATTCGCTCCGCTCCCGAGCGCGAGCCGGGCAAGGCCGACCGAGGTTCCGTTGAAGACGTCCTGATCGCCGGGAAACGTGCCGGAATTGGCGTACTGCCAGATCGAGTGAGTGTGCCAGCCAGCGGGCAGGCTGCCGACACCCGCGCAATAGCAGGCAATCCAAAGCGGGTCGTAGGCGCCGAAAGCACCGGAGTTGCCCGTGCATGTTCTCCACCAGTCGGCGGTCGAGTAGATCGCGGGCCAGCGTGAGGTTCGGGTGTGGTACTCGTTGACGAAGCTCCTGACCCAGGTGACCATGCCGCTGTAGCTCTTCCCGTAGCACACCCCGCCGTAAGGGTTGTACTCGATGTCAAGCGCCCCAGGCAGCGTCTTGCCGTCGGCCGACCAGCCCCCACCGTGGTTGATGAAGTAGTCCGCCTGCCAGGCGCCGCTGCTGCGGTCGGGAAGTGCGAAATGGTAGGCACCGCGGATAAGGCCTGACGTGTAGGAGCCGTTGTACTGTGCGGCGAAGGAACCGCTGGTATAACCGGTGCCCTCGGTGGCCTTCATATAGGCGAACTTGGCACCGTTCGCCTTGACCGAGCTCCAGTTGATATTCGGCTGGTAGCCACTTACATCCAGGCCGCGTGGCGCCGACGATACGGCGGGTGACACGCCGCTCGCCGCCGGGCCCATCGTCGCGACGCTGCGATGCTGCCCGCGGCGCTCAAGGCCTGCCCCGGCGTGATCGGCGCCGGGGTGGGTGACCGGGCCGCTGACCCTTGTCCTGCCCATGCCGGCGTGCTTGCGCCAATCCCACGTGGGTGCGGAGGAAGGTGGAGAACTCGGTGCTGGAACGAGAACAGGGTTGCCACCGGTCCCAGTACCGGGACTGGCGGCCACGCGCGCCGACGCCGAGCTAAGCGAAAGCTCACTCTGTCTGCCGCCGAGGACCACGGTGGCTGTACCTGCCACCAGCGCAAGGGCGGCGACCGCGATCGCGACCCGGCGCCACCGCCGGACGGGAGACGTCGATGGCGCTGATCTCGCTCGGATCAAGGATCCTCCTCTACCCGACAGGCCCACGGTGCGGGGCGGTATTCCGGCATCGCCACGCCCCGTCCTTTCCATGACCTGTGGATTGAGCAGAGCGGCCTGGGTGTTGAGCGGGATCAGCCGCCGCTTGGGATCGCGTCCCCGTGTCGCAGGTCAGGGCGTGCTGGAGATGGTAGGGGTGCCCAGCGACCCCTGCTCCCAAAACGGGCAACACTGCCCATTCGGATAAAGACAGCCTCTCTTTGGACACAGGAACCTTTCCTCGAGGTGATACCGATCGTGACCTGTGCCCGTCAGGCGGTGGGCACGCCATTGATAAGCGCTTCGAGACCGACGGCGTCAAGCATGTCGGCCGGGCGAACCGTCCGGTCGTCGCGCACGTAGTAGAACGCGGCACGCACGTTCTCGACGGGCACGCCGGCCAGCCCGGCCCAGGCAAGCCGGTAGGCAGCAAGTTGGACAGCGACGGCCCGGCTCTCCTCATCCGTACGCGGCGACCGGCCCGTCTTCCAGTCCACGACATCGAAGCCGTCGCCGCGGTCGGCGAACACCGCGTCGATCCTGCCCCGTACCAGGCGGTCCCCGATGAGCGTCTCAAATGGCACCTCGATCTCGGCGGGCACTCGGGTGGCCCACTCGCCAGCCTCGAACCGCTCCCTCAGGTCGAGCTGCTCAGCGTCGTCAGCGTCGGTGCGCTCGTCTGCCGCACCGGGCAGGTCATCGGGATCGATCAGGTGCGGCTGGCCGAATCGGGCCTCGAGCCAACGGTGAAATGCCGTGCCGCGGCGAGCCTGCGGGGCAGGCGGGCGCGGCATCGGCCGCCGCACGGAACGGGCGAAGTCAGCGGGGTCACGGGCGAGCGACACCAAGGCTCCAACCGACAGCCGCAACGGCAGGTCGACCGCTGTGGAGGCCTCGCCACGCCGTGCGGCGCGCTCCGCGAGCAGCAAGGTGGCATCACGTTCCCACGCCCCGACGACTTCCTGGTCGGCTGGGTTGAGACCAGAGTGCCCGGCCAGCTCCCGCCCGGCCAGCTCCCGCCCGGCCAGCTCCCGCCCGGCCAGCGCCCGCTCGACCATGGCGGCCGCTTCCGCGGTCGCCGCATACCGGGCTCCCGCGGGCGCGGCGGGCCAGTCGGCGGTCGGCGTCTCCACCAGCGCGGGGTTTTCCGCATCCGCCGCGGGCGCGTCGGCCCAGCACCAGACCCGGCCTGCCGCGTACCCCGCTCTCACGCCCTCTGCCCCGATGTCCGCGCAGACCGCCCGCACCTCCTCGAGGAACACCGAGGGCCCGAGCGGCGCGATCGTGTCACCCCACCAGTAACCGGAGCAGCCGAGCCAGAACTCGGCGCGGGTCGCCGCCACGTAGGCCAAGCGCCGCTCCTCACGCAGGTCGCGTTCCTTGGCGGCATCGGTGAATGCCGCCACCGAGGCTGCGTCAAGGCCTGCCAGCCCGGGCAGGTCGACCGCGTCCCCGCGTAGTACGAACGGCAGCTTGCGCGGGTTGTCCGTCCACCGGGTGGAGACCCGCGGCTTGGCCGGGAAGAGTTGTGCCTTCTCCCCCGCGGCGAGCCCCGGCACAAACACGACAGGCCACTGCAGTCCCTTGGCGGCGTGCACGGTCATGAGCTTGACGCTGTCGCTGTCTCCCACCCGGCCCGCTTCCAGGCCGAATTCCTCGGCTTCAGCAGCCGTGAGGTAGCTGAGGAAGGCACCGAGCGTCGGTTGCTCCTCATCGCCCGCGAATGCCGCCGCGGCATCGGCGAACGCGTCAAGATCCGCTCGGGCGGCTACGGGGTCCGCACCCGGCCGCGCGGCCACCTCGATGTCCAGGCCAAGCACGCGTTCAACCGCAAGCACCAGGTCGGGCAGGGGCTGACCGACCTGGCCGCGCAGCGCGCGCAGCTCCGCAGCGAGCGCGCAGAGCCGACGGTAGCCGACGCCCGAGTAGGCCGACGGGTCGCCGAGGTCGTCGAGGGCCTCCACCAGGCTGGCCGCCTCGGCGGTCAGGTCCGCTATCGCCTCGCTCACCGGATCGAGGAACTCCGGCCGCGCCTGCACCCCTGATCCGGCGTCGCGGGCGATCTGACGAGCCCTGCGGCCGAGCGCAACGAGATCGGCTGGGCCAATCCGCCAGCGCGGACCCGTAAGGAGGCGCGCCACTGCGTCGGATGCCGCCCCATCATGCAGGACTCGAAGCGTGGCCACCACGTCCTGCACCTCCGGCACGGTGAGCAGCCCGCCGAGGCCGACCATTTCCACCGGGATACCGCGATCCTCAATGGCCTTGCGCAACGCCGGGAATTGGGCTCGTTTGCGGCACAGCACGGCGATGTCCGACGGGTGCACACGATCCTCGCCCGGCCTGCGGGTCCCATCTGGCCAGGGTTTGCCATCGGGCGCGACGCCTGCAGGCAGGGAGAGCAACTGCGCCAGCCGTTCGGCTATCCAAATGGCCTCATCGGCTCCGGTGGGCAGCAGCGCGCAGGCGACCATGCCACGGCCGGCCCGCGGCGGCGCCGAAACCAGGCGCGGGACCTCCACCGAATCCGCTCGCAGGTCCGCTTGCAGCGCCGCGGCGACCTCAAGCACCCCCGCGCTGTTGCGGAAACTCGTAGAGAGCACCCCCAACGGGGCAGGTGCCGTGCCACGCCCTGCCTGTGCCCGGAAATCCTCGCGGAAGCGGCGCAGGTTACCCGCGCTTGCGCCGCGCCACCCGTAGATGGACTGACACGGGTCGCCGACCGCCGTCACCGGGTGGCCGCCACCGAAAAGCGCCCGCAGCAGAACGAGCTGTGCGTGGCTGGTGTCCTGGTACTCGTCGAGCAGTACCACCTGGTAACGGGCACGCTCGGCGGTTCCCACGGCTGGGTGGCGGGCGGCGATCCTAGCCGCGAGGACGATCTGGTCACCGTAGTCGACGACCTCCCGCGCCTGTTTGGCCGCGGCGAATCGCGCCACCATGGGGAGCAGTTGCTCGCGGGTCCGCTGGGTAGCGAGGATCTTCGCCACGGTGGCTGGCGCCCGGCCGTTCCGGCCCGATGCCAACGCGGCTGCCTGCTCCGCGAGCCGCTCGCCCACGGCCCTGACCTCCTCCGGTGCGCGAAGGTGTTCAGACATCTCGCCGGCCAGCTCAAGGACCGCCGCCGTGACGGAGTCAGGGGTCCAGCTGATCTTGTCGACGGGCCCGTCATAACCGGCGACCACCTTGGACGCGATCTGCCATTGCACGGCCGGGGTGATCAGTCGAAGGGACGGCTCCAGGGCCTCGCGCAGTGCGTGCTCGGCCACCAGCCGACCCGCGTAGGCGTGATAGGTGGACACGGCCGGCTCGCCAGCGAGCACGTCGTCATCAATGCCGATGCTGGCCCGTCGCAGGCCGTCGAGCCTGCGCCGGATCCGCTCCGACAGCTCGGCCGCGGCTTTACGGGTGAAGGTGAGGCCGAGGACGCGTTCTGGGCGCACAAGACCGTTAGCGACCAGCCACACGACGCGCGCCGCCATGGTTTCGCTCTTGCCTGAGCCAGCGCCGGCGGCTACCACCATCGGCCGCATGGGGGCGGCGATCACGGCCGCCTGCTCGGTCGTCGGCTCAGGCAGGCCGAGCAGCCGAGCCAGCTGCACCGGGCTGTAGGTATTGATCAGATTCCCCCCTGTGCCGCGGCACGTCGTAACTCCCGCCCCGTCCCGCATTTCATCAGAGACCACCGACATTCGGTGGGAGGTTCGCCCGATGTGTGCGCCTAGAACGTGCCCCCGAAGGTAGGCCTTGCACGACCACAGGAGTGGGCGGCCAAGCCCGTCGCGATAGGGGTGCCAGCCCTATGGATCGAACCACGGTGCGGTCCCTAGCGTGATTGAGTGATCGCGCTCGTCTCGCAGATCGCGACCGGCCTTATCAGCGACGTCAACAAGGCATTCCACCTCAACGCCGACAGCTCGATCTCAACGATCCTCATCGTGGTGCTGTTCGGCATCGGCACCGACTACATCCTCTTTTGCACCGCAGCTCCGGGCAGCCGCTATCGCCGGCTGAGCTCACCGCCTACACTGCGGCGCTGAAGAAGCTGGATGGGGTCGGCTCGGTCGCCGCACCGAGGCTCAGCGCCGACCAGGCGACAGCCGATTTTACGGTCACGCTTACGCACGACCCGGGATCCACCGCAGCGGTGAACGTGGTGAAGGGCCCGCTACGCGGCGGAGCGCACGCGGCCGCACCGGCGGGGACGTATGCGCTGGTGGGCGGCACGACGGCGGTCTTTGCTGACATCCAGCGGGCGGTCAACCACGACTACGCGCTTGTCTTCCCCGTGGCGGCGGTCATCATCCTCCTCATACTCGCGCTCGTGCTGCGCAGTGCGGTCGCGCCGTGGTACTTGATGGCCTCGGTCGGACTTGGGTTCGGCGCGGCCCTCGGCGCCAGCGTGCTTGTCTTCCAAGGCCTACGCGGCCAGGCGGGCCTGGTGTTCCTGCTACCGGTCTACATCTACGTCTTCGTGGTGGCGCTCGGCACCGACTACAACATCCTCATGATCTCCCGGCTGCGTGAGGAGGCCAGCGCGGGCCAGGACCCGCACGACGCCGCGGCGCTGGCCCTGCGGCACGCCGGGCCAACCATCGGGGCAGCCGACGTGATCTTGGCAGGGACGTTTGCCTCACTTACCCTCGCCGGGAACTCGATCCTGTCCCAGCTCGGGTTCGCGGTGTCGTGCGGAATCGCGCTGGCCGCTTTTGTGATGGCGATGTTCTTCACACCCAGCCTGACGGCACTGATCGGTCGGCGCGCTTGGTGGCCCAGGCGTGCCGATCAGCCAGGCGAACGCGCGACAAAGGAGGCCTGGTGTCCGCCTGGCTGCTGGCCCCAAGTGAGCGCGCGCGAATGCGCGCGCAGATGGAGCACCTCGCCGAGACCCGCGCGGAGACGGTGGACGCCAGAGCGGTGGAACTGCGCCGAATCGAGCGGGACCTGCATGACGGGGCGCAGGCCCGGCTGGTCGCCCTGGCGATGAGCCTTGGCATGGCCGAGGAGGAGATCATCCGCGATCCCGGTACGGCGAGGCAACTTGTCGCCGAGGCGCGGGAGACCGCCAGCACGGCTCTGGCTGAGCTGCGCGACCTTGTGCGCGGCATCTACCCTCCGGTGTTGAGCGAGCGTGGGTTGGGTGGTGCGGTAGAGGCGCTCGCGCTCGCCAGTGTCGTGCCGATCGATGTCGATGTGGCGCTGGATCAGCGCCTAGCCGCGCCCCTGGAATCGGCGCTGTACTTCGTCATCGCCGAGGCGGTGGACACCGGCGCTGGCCTGCTGGACGCCCTAGCTGAGCTTGACCCCGACGTGGCCGTGGTTGACGTGCGGTTGCCGCCCACATTCACCGACGAAGGGCTGCGCGCCGCGATCGAGGCTCGTCGGCGTCGTCCCGGATTCCCCATCCTGATTCTCTCTCAGTATGTAGAGCAGCTGTATGCACGCGAACTGCTCTCCGATGGCGCGGGCGGGGTGGGTTATCTCCTCAAGGACCGGGTCGGTGACGTCCGCCAGTTCGTGGAGGCGGTGCAGCGGGTCGCGGACGGCGGCACGGCCATGGATCCCGAGGTGATCTCCCAGATCCTCAGCAGGCGTTCTGGCCAAGCCCGGCTCACGGCGCTGACGCCAAGGGAACGGGAGGTGCTGGCGCTGATGGCGGAGGGGCGCACCAACGCGGCGATCGCCCGCCGCCTGGTCATCACCGATAAGGCCGTCAGCAAGCACATCAGCAACATCTTCACCAAGCTGGGCCTGCCGCCCTCCGAAGACGACCACCGCCGGGTCCTAGCGGTGCTGACGCACCTCAACGTGGGCGCCTGAGGGTTCTTGCTGACACGTCGCGGACTCTCGTCGCAGGGACGCGGTTGAGTTTTATCCCTAACGGCTGCGCGGCGGGTCGCGCCAGGAACATGCGCCCATCGTCACGGGGCGACCTGGCCTCCTCGTTCATGCGCAGGGCAGCACGCCGCTACCGGGCACGTCCGGCAGCCCGGGTTAACGGTCGCCCTGAACACCGGTCCCGCCATGCCCTGCGCGACCGCCTCAACCAGGGCCCGTGGCCAGTCAGGCTCCGGATCGGCAGCAAGCTCGCGCTGCCGCTGCACTCGGGCCGTTGCCACCAGCGCCGCCTTGCCGACCTGCACAAGCTCCGCACCGCCAGGCTCGGTGAGCCCGAACCGCTCGAACGCGCCAAGCAGCACGGCCAGCTGATACACGCCGAGCTGCGGATGGCGGTCAAGCTCGTCGTCGGCGGGTTTGGTCGTGCCGGTCTTCAGGTCGACAATCACGGCACGGCCGTCCTCGTCGGCCTCAAGCCTGTCCACCCGCCCGGTGATCTGGACATCGCCCAGCTGAATCCGGAACGACTCCTCGGCGGCCGCGAGCTTGCGCGGGTTCGCGCGGTGCCAGTCGAGGAACCGCCGGACCATGCGGTGCGCCTCCTCGCGCCGTTTCTCGCTATACCAGGCACTGCCGAAATCCAGATGCCGCCACGCGTCATCGATCCGCTGGCCGATCTCAGCGTCCTCAGCGCCTGCCGCAGCCGCGGCGGCCGCGGCGTGGATGACCGTGCCAAGACCGCGGGCCACATCGGGCGAACGGGCGCTCGCGGCCACTTCGAGGAGCCAGCGCAAACCACATTTGGTGAAGGACTCCACATGCGAAGGCGACAGCCGGACGGCCGCACCCTCACTCATGACCGGGCCGGTGTCGGACAGCTTGGTCAGCGCGTACCACTGGCTGGGGTGCGCGCCGCGGACCCCCGCAGCAGCAAGCTCCGCCAGCCGCGCCGCGGCGGCCAGCCGAAACCGATGCGGCTTCGCGACATCGGCGGTTGCCGCTCGCAAGCTCGCGACCAGCGCCGGCAGGGACAGCCATCGGGCTTGCGCACCAGCCACCCGCTCGATCGCGATGTCGTTTCCCGCCAGCTCCCGCAGAAAACGTGAGGGGCGCTCCTCGGTGTCCTCGCCGCCCACCGCCGTTACCACCAAGCGGTGACGCGCCCGTGTCACCGCCACGTAGAAGAGTCGGCGCTCCTCAGCAAGCAGCTTGTACATGGTGGATACGGCCGCTGCCTCGCGGGAAAGCTGCGCACCCGCCGCGACCTCGACCAGTTCGTCCACCCCGAGCAGTGAGCCACGCATCCGCAGGTCCGGCCAGGTGCCTTCCTGAACGCCCGCCACAACGACGACGTCCCATTCCAGGCCCTTGGACCGGTGCGCCGTCAGCACGCGGACCGCGTCGCCCGCGGCGGCTCGCTCGGCAAGCGTGTCGCCCGGGATCTCCTGCCCGGTCAGGCTCTCGAGGAAAAGGCCAGGCGCGCCGGGCGGCAGCCGTTCGGTATGCCTGGCGGCGGCGTCGAACAGGGCGAGGACCGCGTCGAGATCGCGGTCCGCTGCCGCGCCCCTCGCGCCCCCGGCTGCCGAGTCGGCCTGCCACCGCGCCGCGAGGCCGGTCTTTTCCCACACGGCCCACAGCACGTCCTCGGCGCTGCCGCCATCGGCCGTTGCCTTCCGGGCGGCGGCAAGCAGGCCCGCTAGGCGCTCACCGGGCTCGCGCACGTCCCGTGGAACCAGGATCAGGTCACGGGGGTCAGCCAGAGCGGCCGCGAGCAGGTCAGCCCGGTCGCCTGCCCTGTCCCTCTCCGCCTCATCACCGGCCGCCTCATCACCGGCCGCTGCGGCGCCGGCCACTGCGGCGCCGGTTGCGGGGTCGCTGACGACAGGGTCGCCGGCTGTCGTCTCAGCGGCCGCCGTCTCCGCCGCTATCGCGCTCAGCGCCCGCCGCAGCCGCCGCAGGCCGAGCGCGTCCGCACGGCCGAGCGGGCCCGTGAGCAGCTCGGCCGAGGCCTCACCGTCAAGCGTTTCCGGCTTGAGCGCGCAGCGCAGCAACAGCAGCAGCGGCCGGACGGCCGGCTCGCTCACCAGCGGCACCTCGTCGCCGGCGACGGTCACGGGAACCCCGGCCGCGGTGAGAGCCCGGCGCAGCAGCGGCACCTGCAAGCGAGCCGAACGGACAAGCACAGCCATCCGCGACCACGCCACGCCATCCGCCAGGTGCGCGCGGCGCAGCGTGTCGGCGACCACCGCGGCTTCCTGGGTGGCGCTCTCCGCAACGAGAATCCGCGTCTCGCCCGGCACCGCCACACCGGGCGCGGGCCTTAGATCACGGTGCCCCGACCCCGCTTTTCCGGCCTGGAACGCCGGCAGGCGCGCCGCGACCCGCCGGGATGCGGCAAGCAGCACGGAGCCGCTGCGGCGGCTGTCGCGCAGCGCGATCACTGCCGCCGGTTGCCCGTCCACCGTGCGGAACCTCTCGGGGAAGCCGAGAATCGCCCGCACGTCCGCGCCGCGAAAGCCGTAGATCGACTGGTCAGGATCGCCCACGACGATCAGCTCGCGCCCCCCCGCGGCGAGTGAGTGCAGCAGCTCCTCCTGCGCCGGGTCGGTGTCCTGGTACTCGTCCACGAGCACGACGTCATAGGCGTCCCGTTCCCTGGCCCTGACGGCCGAGCGGGTGAGCATTGCCGCGGCTATCCTGATGATCTCCGCGTAGTCGTACGCGGGCACCGGCGCGAGGTCGAAGCGCGCGGCATAACGCTCGGCGAACGCGCCAGCGGCGATCCACTCCTCGCGTTTACAGCGGCGGCCGAGCTTTGCGAGGCCGACTCCGTCCAGGCCACGTTCGGCGGCACGGAGCAGGAGGTCGCGCAGTTCCTCCGCGAACCCTCGGGTGGTGAGGACAGACCGCATTTCCTGTGGCCATTTGCCGGCGCCGTCCGCAGCCTCGCCACGGAGCATGTGCCGCACCTCGAGCAACTGCTCTGGGCCGGAAAGCAGCTGGGGCGGTTCATCCGCGGCCGCGGCGAACTCATGGCGCACGAGCGCGTAGGCATAGCTGTGAAAGGTAAGCGCGAGCGCCGCTCTGGTGGTGCGCCGCAGCCGGGCGCTAATCCGTTCCCGCAGGTCGTGGGCGGCCTTGCGGCTGAAGGTGAGAACCAGAATCCGTTGCGGTTCGACGCCCCGGCGCTCGATCCGCTCGACAACAGCCTCCACGATCGTGGTGGTCTTGCCCGTGCCAGGACCGGCGAGTACGAGCAGTGGGCCGCCACGGTGGGCGACCACCGCCCGCTGCGCGTCATCGAGCCGCGGCGGGGCCGTCGCGGGGGATGGGCGGCGGACCAGCCGGTAGGCAGGCGCTGGCCCGTGCATACCTGGCCCGTGCATAGCTGGCTCGTGCATAGCTGTAGGCATTCCAGCAGATGGATCCGACTGCCCGCGGGATTTTCCGGTGCGTGTCCGCGGCAACCAGGGCGGATTTTTTATGCCGAACGGCTGCGCGCCCGTGCGCCGCCCCGGTCAGACCGCGAGGGCGGCGCGGGCCGCATCGAGCGCGGCGCCACGGTAACCGCTCCCGAACAGGCATACATGCACGAGCAATGGATGCAGCTGATGCAGCGGAACACGTGACTTCCAGCCGTCGGTGAGCGGGGACGCCTCTGAGTAAGCGGCGAGGATGCGGTCCAGGTAAGGCGCGCCGAACAGGTCGAGCATGGCCAGATCGGTCTCCCTGTGGCCACCATGAGCCGCCGGGTCAACGAGCCAGCCCTGGCCATTCACCCAGATCACGTTGCCGGACCAGCAGTCTCCGTGGATCCTGGCCGGTCTCTCCGCTGGGCCCGCCAGTTCGTCAGTGCGCGTCATCACTGTCTCGATCAGCCGCACATCCTGCGATGACAGCGCTCCGGCGTCGGCCGCACGCTGCAGAAACGGTGCGAGCCTGCGCGTCGCATACCACGACGGCCACTGTTGTCCCACCGTATTGTCCAGCGGCAGCGAGGCGATAAAGCCCGGCCAGGGCGCGCCGAAACTCGTCGCACCCGCAGCGTGCAGCGCCGCAAGGTCGCGGCCGAAGCGCTCGGCCGACGCCGCGTCAGGCGGGCCGGCCTCAAGCCACCTGAGAACCAGCGTCGATTCGTCGAAACCGAGCACCTCCGGGACCGGCGCGTGCCCGGCGCCGCCGAGCCAGCGCAGACCACGTGCCTCTGTGGGCAACAGCGCACCGAGCGGGGAAGCCGCCGCCTTGACGAAAACCTCGCGCCCGTCGGACAGCGTCGCACGGTAGGTTCGCCAGCGATGCTGTGCGCCGAGCGTGCGAATCCGCTGTACGCCCACGCCGAGAAGGTCGCTGACGCGCTGCTCGATCAGGTGGCCTCCCGTCTTCAAACGAAACGCCATATCGCTGGGTCCTCTACGGGCCTCGGTGGCCCTCTGTGGACCCTACCCAGGCCTCGGTGGCCCACCGTGGCCCCTATCCAGGCTTCGGTGGCCCACCGTGGCCCCTGGGTGGACCCGATACGGGCTCACGCGCGGCAGCCGCCGCCTAGTTACTGGGTGAGCGAATCCGCCAGGCGCGCCGCGAGACCCTTCGCGGCGGCTTCGATCAGGCTGAAAACGCGGCTGAATGCCTGGCTCTCACCGAGGTAGGGGTCAGGGATCTCGGTGCCGTCCGCTGACGCCGGGTC